>BNJS01002083.1_pt1 | contig 81020 bp, 85 predicted proteins | sample 8540461 | NCBI WGS metagenome assembly BNJS01 (sample SAMD00202454, study PRJDB9452) | human saliva metagenome | isolation source: human saliva | place: Japan
CTCAGGCAAAACTTTCATCTCTTTTTAGCGTATTTCCCATAATTTCCTCCCCTTTCTTACTACAAGTTATTGTTATAGATTAAATAGACATTAAAATTTGTGCTCGTCTTCCTTTAAGTTAACAGGGGTTCCATAAATATCTGTAATCTCAGTCTTTTCATCATCCGTTAGATTGTCAATAAATATGCACCATTCATTAGGATGTCCACCGACAAATTCCATTTTAGGAATACTAATTTGACTTGGATTTTTTGCATATAAACATAATCTATTATCGCCCCAAAATCGTGTAAGTGTTAAAATCTGTTTCTTATATAAAACATCCATACCTTTCATTTCCATCCCCACAATTATATATGTCTTTTCAACCATTCAATCTTCTTAAAATCTTTATTGTTATTATTATTGTTTCTATATGAGTCTTTTGACGACGATTCATAAATACTCAAAAACTGTTTTAGACTCGGTACACGAAACTTTATTTCATTTTAGTTGAATAAGTTTTTATATCCGATTCATATATACCCGCAAAAATCGTATAAAGAGTCAATCGATCCATATTCTACGCTAATTCCATCCTTTTCGGAATTCATGTTCATGAAGGTCTACTAAATCATATCCCAATTTCTTCATAACCGTCATTATTTTGTCCCAATCACAAATTCTGAGTTCATCAGGAGCTTCCCAACCTCTTCGATCTCCCATAACGTGAATATCAATATCTGATGGATCCCAATCTTCTTTTGATATAAATTCTAATCCTAAAGAACCCATCAGCGTGGGCACTATTCCAATTTTATTTAGATATAAACAAATGTTCATAAATTCTTTAAATAATATACCCATTTCTTCTCCTAGAAACTATAATTTAGAGTTCAATATTTTTCACAAAAGCCTCCCACCATTAATGATAAAAGGCTTTCTTCTTTGTAGAAGATGGCTTCCATTAACTCTCGTTCTTATTTTTATTAGGTTTAGGTTTTTATTAATAAATATTGTTTTTTTCAAAATGGATTAACCAGAGCCATCCACTCTAAAGGTAGATAAGCTGATAGATATCCATGATTATAACCTTTAGCTTCATATAGAGTACAATTGGGATGCATTTCCTTAAATAGCTTAGCCGACTCCTTAACGCAACTCATTTCTTTTTCACCATAAATATATAAAACCTGTGCTTTACTTTCTGTAATAGCATTTTTTTAAGTGTATATCTTCCCATATATGTTTGGTACATAGTAACTAATGTTTTAATGGGAATCCTTGGCATATCCTCCATATAGTAATTTTTCTATTTCTTCTGGATAAGCCATATTGGGATACATTTTTTTCATTAAACTCAACTGGATTTTGCATGCCACTTTGCTAAACATAAGTTTTCCAAATAACTTTACAATAACTATACTAATTCTTGCTAATTTGGGTTGAGGAATACAAATACTCCCATCTATTATTGCTTTATGAGCTATATCACTATCTAATGACAATAACTCAATTGCAATTTGACCGCCCAGAGAAACACCACCCACAGCAAACAATTTCCCATCACAATTATTCTTTATATAATCCATAATTTGCAGTGCAGAATCTTCAGTTGAAATGTAATCTTTTTGATATTCTTCTCCATGACCATTAAGTGTTGGTAAAATTACATGGTATTTATCGGATAACATTTGAGCCTGCCGAAGATAATTCCACCAGGAATTACCTCCGCCATGTATCAATAATATATGTGGAAAATTTTTATCACCAAATTCATGAAATATCATATTCATCACCTACACAACTTCAAATATCTCACCCATTATTTCTACAAAAAGCCTCCCACCAAAATGATGGAAGGCTTTCTAAGCAATTATCTACCTTATTACCCTTTTAAATAAGCATCGCTCGTAAAACTCGCTCAATTCAACAACTCCCTTTCAGACCTGCTTTTTTTCTTACTTTTTAGTATCAAAACAGTATCATTTAGAGAGTTTTACTACGTCAAAACCGCTCAACTCCTATATTTTTAAGCCTTTTATAACAGTAACATATTTACTTCTGTTATTCGAGCTCAATTGTTCCTGGTGGTTTTGCTCGTTAGGTCATAGAATACGCGGTTTACGTGTTCTACTTCGTTTACAATTCTGTTCATTATTAGCTGCAGTGTTTCCCATGGGATTTCTCTGCTTCTGCTGTCATAAAGTCTGATGTTGTTACTGCACGAAGTGCAATTGCATAGTCATAGGTTCTGAAGTCACCCATTACTCCGACTGAGCGCATGTTTGTGAGCGCTGCAAAGTACTGATTTACCTTCTTATCAAGGCCTGCTTTAGCAAATTCTTCTCTCATAATGGCATCTGCATCTTGAACAATTTTTACCTTCTCTGCGCTTACTTCTCCTATGATTCTCACACCTAGTCCTGGTCCTGGGAATGGTTGTCTAAATACTAGATGCTCTGGAAGACCTAGCTCAAGACCTACTGCTCTTACTTCGTCTTTGAAGAGCATTCGAAGCGGCTCTATGATTTCCTTAAAATCAACGTAGTCAGGAAGACCTCCTACATTGTGGTGGCTTTTGATTACTGCTGATTTACCTAGTCCGCTCTCGATAACATCTGGATAGATTGTTCCCTGAACTAGGTAGTCGACTGCACCTATCTTCTTAGCCTCTTCCTCAAAGACTCTGATGAATTCTTCGCCTATGATCTTACGCTTTGCTTCTGGTTCTGATACACCTGCTAGCTTTTCGTAGAATCTTTCGCTCGCTTTTACGTGAACGAAGTTTAGGTCGTACTCGCCCTCTTCACCAAAGATTCTTTCAACCTCCTCAGCCTCGTTTTTGCGGAGGAGTCCGTGGTCAACGAATACGCAGGTCAGATTCTTTCCTACTGCTTTTGATAGAAGAACTGCTGCAACGGAAGAATCTACACCTCCTGAAAGTGCGCATAGAACCTTACCGTCACCTACTCTTTCCTTTATCTCTTCTATTGTGTTTCTCGTAAAGTCAGCCATCTTCCAATCACCCTTGCATCCGCAAACCTCATAAACAAAGTTTGATAGCATCTGCTGTCCCTTAACGCTGTGAGTAACCTCTGGGTGATACTGAACTGCATAGAGCTTCTTCTCTGCATTTTCCATGGCAGCAACTGGGCACTTATCAGTGTGAGCTGTTATAGCAAAGCCTTCCCCAACCTCTGTAATCATATCTGTGTGGCTCATCCAAACTACAGTCTCGTTTTCGACACCACCAAACAGAAGACTCTTATCGCATGTCACCTTTACGTCCGTCTTGCCATATTCGCTCGTTGTTGCAGTTTCTACCTTGCCTCCTGTCGAGTAAGCCATAAGCTGTGCTCCGTAGCAGATTCCAAGAATAGGAATACCTGCCTCAAACAAGCCTTCTCATAATGAGGCGATGTCTCATCATAAACACTGTTAGGACCACCTGTTAGGATTATACCCTTTGGCTCCTTTGCGATGAGCTCATCTATCGGAGTTTGATATGATAGAACCTCGCAGTAAACTCCGCACTCTCTTACTCTACGCGCTATAAGCTGATTGTACTGACCTCCAAAATCAAGGACAACTATCATTTCTTGTTTCATCTATTTCTCCATTAAATTATAAAATAAAAGTCGGCAGTGCATATCTGCCCGCCGACCTTGCAATCTATCTCAAGACGTTCTGACTTGAATCTCTCAAAATTACGTCGTGTGCACCACCCTCGACGATGGATGTCGCAGAAACGAGTGTAATCTTTGCCTTTGACTGCAGCTCATGTATGCTGAGCGAACCGCAGTTGCACATTGTAGATTTCACCTTGTTTAGCGAAAGCATTACATTGTCGTGAAGTGATCCAGCATATGGAACGTATGAATCAACGCCTTCCTCAAACTTCATCTTATTGTCAGTGTTCTCACTACCTAGGTCATATCTCTGCCAGTTTCTTGCACGGTTTGAGCCCTCACCCCAGTACTCCTTAACGTAGTTTCCGTTGATGTTGAGTACGCTTGTTGGCGATTCGTCAAATCTTGCAAAGTATCTACCAAGCATGATGAAATCAGCTCCCATTGCAAGTGCAAGTGTCATGTGGTAATCGTAAACGATACCGCCATCTGAACAAATTGGGATGTATATTCCTGTCTCCTTCATATACTCGTCACGAGCTCTAGCAACCTCGATTACCGCTGAAGCCTGACCTCTACCGATACCCTTTGCTCTCTAGTGATACAGATTGATCCACCACCGATACCAATCTTAACAAAGTCAGCACCAGCATCTGCTAGATATCTGAAACCCTCTGCATCGACAACATTTCCGGCGCCTACCTTAACTGTATCTCCGTAGTTCTCACGAATCCAGCCGATAGTATCCTTCTGATATTCTGAATATCCCTCAGATGAGTCGATACAAAGAATATCTACACCAGCTTCGACAAGCTTAGGAACACGCTCTGCATAGTCACGGCTGTTGATACCAGCACCTACTATGTAACGCTTATGGTCATCCAAAAGCTCGTTAGGATTTGACTTATGGCTATCGTAGTCCTTTCTGAATACGAAGTGTGTAAGTCTCTGGTTTTCGTCTATAATTGGAAGAGCGTTAAGCTTGTTCTCCCATAGAATATCATTAGCCTCTGATAGAGTAACTCCGTCCTTAGCGAAAATCAGCTTCTCAAACGGAGTCATGAATTCGCTGATCTTAGTGCTCTTGTCAAGTCTGCTAACTCTGTAGTCACGGCTTGTAACAAGACCAACAATCTTACCTGAAGGAGTTCCATCCTCAGTGATGGCGATTGTTGAGTGACCTCTCTCCTGCTTAAGAGCAAGAACATCTGCAAGAGTCTGGTCTGGACGAAGATTGCTGTCGCTTCTTACAAATCCAGCCTTATATGACTTAACCTTGCGAATCATCTCGGCCTGGTTCTCGATGGACTGTGAGCCGAATATGAATGAGATTCCACCTTCCTTAGCAAGCGCAACTGCCATAGTGTCATTTGATACAGCCTGCATTACCGCTGAAACTAGCGGAATATTTGCACGTATCGATGGCTTTTCCCCTACCTTATACTTAACTACTGGTGTTGATAAATCAACATTTTCTGGAGTACAATCCTTGCTTGTAAAGCCAGGGATCAAAAGGTACTCATTAAACGTCCTTGATGGTTCATCGATAAACTGCGCCATGCTTGAATCTCCTCTCTATTTATATATAAAAACACTCTCACCTAATACTAACATAATTTTACTTTTTGCAGACTATTTTTATACCTTTTTTGCTTGCTCTTACAATGACTTTTTACTCAAATCTAAGCGTTTTTCATTATTTTTTTAACGCTTAGATTTATGTGTTTTAAAACCAACAAAGTACACCAAATAATTTAGTAGTATTAAACAAATCCTTTTCCGAAAATCATATTACTATCAGTTTTTGTGCATCAAAATTCCAATGCTATTTGATAGATGAAATAAAGCCCTCTAGACCGGCCTGACCCAAAACTCTTATTCTAGGAAGCTCAGTCTTATCGTCACCCTTTTCAACCTTGCCGTACTGGGTCGTAAAGGCACAGTCAATTCCACAGTTTTCTATAGCCTTCTTGCCGTCTTCAGTAACATCACCGTAAGGATATGCAAATGCATCCTTGTTTCCTACCATGGCAATTGCTATATTTAGATCTTCCTCTATTTCTTCAAGAGTCATAGCGCTGATTCTTCCACCGTGTCCGATGTTTCCACCAGCTCTGTGCATATCGTATGAATGCGACTGGTAGCACACATATTTACTGCGGTCAGCTTTGACGATATCAGGACCATATCTAGTTCCGATAAGGAAGCCTGTCGCCGGAACCTTGTACTTATTAAGTAGAGGAATGCCGTAGTTTAGAAAGCCAACCTGTCCATCATCAAAGGTCAAAATAACACTTTTCTTTGGTAGTGAATGCTTGCCGTCGATATATGCTGAAAGCTCTGCAAAGCTTGGGTAATAGTAGTCATTATCTTTTAGCCACTTAAGCTGTTTTTCTAGATCCGAATCAAGAATAAAATTGGAATCCAGCTTGCTTGGTGCGTCATCCTCAGAAAAAACATAGTGATACATCAAAACAGGAATCCCGCTGCTATTTGAATCAAATTTATCTGCTTTAACAACCTTGACTGTACGTGTAGTTTTACTTGCCGCTTTGTCGTACTTAGCAATGTACTCTAGCTTGTACTCACCTGGCTTTGAGGTATCGACCTTTCCCTTGATTTTAATATTAGTTACAGCGCCCACTCTATCGTCTAAAGCGTAGGCACCTGGCTCGATGTATTCCTCTCCCTCTTTGACAAGTGTTACTTCGCTTCCCTTTAGACCTATCAAAAGATGAGCAGACTCAGGATACTTCTTTAAAAGTTCCTTTTCACTTAACTTGAAATCGCTGCTTTCTATAGTATTTGATGTTGAAGCGCTCTGCTTTGTCTCTTCTGTCTTTTGCTTACTCGTATCCTTTTTGTGCCTTAGATAAAGCAAATATACATACGAGCAAAACAACCACCAAAGTCACTAGGAGTATCAAGCGCTTTACATACTTAGATTTCATTTTCCTTCTCCCTTAACATCGTATTTTGTAAAAAACCGGCATCAAGCGATGTCGGTTTAAAAGCAAATTTATTAGAACTCAGAGTATGTGAAATTAGGGGCCTTAGCCATGCCTGCAAATATCATGTACAGGTAAAGCCCTACCATGATTCCGAAGAAGATTCCTGCATACATCAGATAGTTCTTCGATGCCTTATTTTTTTGATTGCTACTGCTTTTTTTCTGTAAAAAAATTTGTAAGCCCTTTCATTGATCTCAGTCCATCCTTTTCCCAGCAGGGTGGAACACGTCCTGTAAGAATCCTGCTGTATAATCCTCGTTATAAAAACTATACCATTTTACATCATATTTGTCAGCAACTTCTTTAATCTGACCCGGGAGTACACTTCTAGCTTCTTTGCTGAAGCCCAGGTGGTCATACCATTTGCCGTTGATTGGAAGCAGAACAAGCATTACGTCTATATCCGATTCCTTGCAGACCTCGAGAAAAAGCTCAAGATCCTTGTATTCGGGCGAGTCCTTTCTGAACTGCCTTTCCTTCATTTTGTTCTTGCCACTTTTGTCGATATGAGCAAATTTCTTATTATAAGTTCCGTTGATTATTCCGTAAGGGTTGTTTGTCGCCTTCTTAAAGTACTGTGCATCTGCCTGCTCCTTGTACTCTTCCCAGTTTGGAGCCTTACCATCAACATTCTTCATGAACTGCTCGTATTCCTTTTGGCCTTTGAGCCTCCACATGCTGTTGATATTTATACGCTCTCTCTCGTTAAGAAAACCCTCTCTCATTTTGATATACGCTTTATTTACTGGACTTAGCTTTCCATCAATATAGTAGTTTGCGTACATCTCGACATTTGCACGAGTACCCTTATCGTTTTCTAGAAGCTCTATCGTTCTGTTAGCAATCTTTCTCTTAAGATTCTTAGATAGCTTAGGATTCTGCATCAAAGCGATAAACTGTGTCTCTGAAAACCTAACAGAGAATGCATCCTTCTTAACACCCTGATTATCAAACCATGCTGGTGACAGAAGCAGAACAACCTTGTGGCCCTTCATCTTTTCCGATACGGAACCAAGCGTGATTGCATGAGATAGACTCTGGTTGTAGGCAGCACCTATGCACATTACATCTACACCCATCTTTCTAAAGAGTTTAGTCGGATGGTATTTGCTATTTCTTCCGTGTTGGAATTCAGAGGATCCCATCATCATTACGGTGTCCTCACCTATGTTGTCTGAAATTGCACTGTATGATAAATCCTTGTACAAGTTTACCCAAGTACCGAAACCCTTATTATTACTTAAACTTCTTGCGAGTGAAGTGCAGTATCAGTACTACTACGGCAAAGCTTGCCAGTGCAATGAAAAATGCTTTAATATTTTTCATTATTTAAGTCTCGCTCTAACCTGCTCAATAATTTTTGCTGGTGTATCCATCTGCTCTCTTGTGAACTCAGATGGTGACATTACGATACCAAATGCTTCCTCGATGTTAACTAAAAAGCTCTGTGTAATCGAGTGAGTCGATAAGCTCCTCATCAAGTAGATTGATATCCGGATTTTCTCTTACGATTTCATCTCCACAAAGATCAACTAGTAAATCTAAAACTTTCTCTTCCATTTTTTTACCTCTCTATATATCAAATTTATAACTATTGCGGATTCGTAAATAGCTGATTAAGTCTTCCTGAGAAGATCAGGAATCCGAACATTACTAGGTTCAGTGTTATAAACCAGCTTACGAACTTGTATAACTTGTTTTTCTTATGCTTCTTATGGAACTTGGATTTCTTCTGGTATACCTCAGTAATCGATAAAAGTATGCCGTGGTATAGACCGTATATTATGTACTGTGAATCTAGTCCGTGCCAGATACCCATTATTCCCATGTTTATTATAAAGCCAACCGATGCACCTGTGAGCCTGCTCTTAAACCACTTGCCCTTGATAGCCTTCATCATGAATCTGGAGAAGATGAAGTCTCTAAACCAGTATGAAAGACTTATGTGCCATCTATCCCAGAAGTCCTTCATATCCGTTGCTATAAACGGCATGCGGAAGTTGTCTGGTAGCTTTACTCCGAAGATATATCCTACACCGACAGCCATCAAGCTGTAGCCCGCAAAGTCGAAGAACAGATATCCACCGTATGAGTACATGTAAACGATTAGATTAGGTATTCTATCTCCTCTGCCTAGCCATATAAGTGCCTGATATAGTCCAGCTGCTAACACAAACTTATATACCATTCCTAGACAGACCTTCATAAGTCCATCTCCCACCATCTCAATGTATGACTCTTTGCCTGGAATCTCAGTGAGATCTCTGTGGAAGTCCCTACTTCTCTCTATGGGACCCGATAGCAAGCTTGGGAAGAATATCAAAAAGTATAGGAACTCAAATGCGCTTACTTCTTTGATAAGTCCATCGTGAATTTCGATTATCATCTGTATGGACTTAAAGCTCATATACGATATACCGATAAAAGCAAATATTCCCTTGCCTACACCCGTAAATGAGGTAATCTTCCAGATTACTAGCGGCATCAAAGAAAGTGTTATAAACAGATAATATAACTTATTGCTCTTTACTTCGCGCGCGCATATCATTTGGTAGCCTTTTACTATCAGCAGCTCTAATATGCAGTAGCTAGCCATGTATGCTATCGCAACCGGTGAGTCCTTCATGGTCAGGTAAACCATTAGGAGGCTGACTAGGAATCCGTAGTATTTCTGATTCTTTCCTAGACATCCGAGTACGATTGTCGGTATCGCAAGCATTAAAGTTATGTAGAAGAAGTACGATCCTCCAAATAATGTCATTAGCTTCTTCCCTCCATAAGATCAGTTAGTTTCTTGCGGTCAGCCTTTCCATTTGCAGTAAGAGGCATATTGTCAATAAATATGATTCTCTTAGGTACCATGTATTCTGGCAGGAACTGCTTTAGAAAAGCCTTTATGTTCTTAATCTGTGCGTTTGACTTGTCATCAAAGTGGCTCACAACGTAGCCCTGCAGATATTTCACCTTACCGTCCTGCATCTTTGGAACAACTACGGCAGATTCTATTTCTTCCATTTTGACCAGATTGCTCTCTATATCTCCAAGCTCAATTCTGTAGCCATGGAGCTTAACCTGAAGATCTATTCGTCCTCCGTAATAGAGCATATCTCCTTCAAAATGTCCCGCATCTCCAGTCCTGTAGCAAGGCTCCCCATCCTCTGCAACAAAGAAGGCCTTCGCCGTCTTTTTCAGCATCTCTAAAGTAGCCCTTGCTTACTGTATTGCCTTTGATTATTATTTCTCCGTTATTCTCGTCTATAAGAATCTCAGTACCAGGCTTGCATCTGCCTATAGGTAAATCTTTCTCAGAAGCTGCCATTTCTTTACTGATTTCTACATCAGTTACAGCTACAGTTGACTCCGTAGGTCCGTAAGTATTTATTATCTTTGCTTTTTGGAAATCTCTCCATCAGCTTTTCGGCAGTTCTATTTGTGAGCTTTTCGCCACAGAACAGGGAAGTTTTCTATCTCAGGAATTAGATTTTCATCAAAGCTTCTATCTGCGAGACACATGTCGGCAAATGAAGGTGTTGATATCCAGTATTTAACCTTGCTCTTGCCTAGCTCGGCTAGCATATCAGCCATTGATAGTTGTAATTTCTTATCTAAGCAGAAAATACATCCGCCCGTAGCAAGTGCTGTATATACATCCATAACCGAAAGATCAAATGAGAAAGGTGCCTGATTTAGGAATCTAGCTCCCTGCTTATCCTCTTCACTTCCGCCTAGGCCTGCTGACCAATCTGTGAACCTGCTAAGTGCTCCACATGAAATCTCAACACCCTTAGGTTTTCCGGTACTTCCTGATGTGAATATTATGTAGTATGTATCTTCATCTGAGACTTCTAGCTCTTCTGCAATCTCTAAGTTCGCATCGTCCACTAGCTGATTAATCTCATCTCTTTCTATTATCTTGGCCTTACCTTCTAGGCAGTGACCCTGCTCTACTGCAAGCACTAATGGCTTATCGATAGCCTCAGCTATATCTGAAACCCTCTGCATTGGAGTTGAAACATCGACTGGACAGTATGCTCTTCCTGATCTCACGCATGCAATGAATGATATTAGCATCAAAGGATCCTTGTGACCAAAGACCATAACTGGAGCCTTGTCACTTCCTTGTATCTTCTCTATCTCTGCCGCAAGCCTACCTGATTTTTCCCAAAGCTCAGCATAGGTCATGCTCTGCTCTGCAGAAATCATTACAATTGCATCTGGCGTGTTATTAACATGTTTGCGTATTTTATCTAAAATCAGCATATCGTCTCCAATATCTCAAAACTATTTTCCATATTAGCTTGTACCTAGTATATCACAAAAACCCCTTAAAATGGGTCTAGGGTGATGTTTAAAATTATGTTAAAACTATGTTAAAAATATCGTAAGATTTTTAACCTAAAGTACAATTTTTCTTTTATCTTTAGCCCTTGCTCTTCTATATAGGACGAATTTTCTTCCTATGGCCTGAACGAATTCTGCGTTAAGTTTCTCAGCCAAATCATTACATACCACTTTAGGGTCTAGCTCAGCCCCCTCCTGAATAGAAACCTTTATTATCTCGTTTGCAGCTAGGTAGTCGTCTATTGCCTTGATTACATTATCAGTAACTCTGCTCTTACCTATGCTAGCTGTTGCATTAAGTCCGTTTGCTATGGACTTTAGCTTGCTTCTCTGCTTTCCTGTTATCATTTTTCCTCCTATGTGACTTTGATGATTAGTATTACTCATCAAAAAATATAATAATCTTGCGTTTTTACTAATGCTTATAATATTGTATACTATTTATAGAATGTTTCAAGTCTAAGTGACAAGTACACTCCTTAATAAATAATATAAGTCATACAAAGTGCCACATACCTGTTATGTGGCATCTTACGTTTTTGGTATTTCTTAGGTATTAAGGCTTTTATTGCAAAGTCTTGTAAGGCTTCTATTCTATCGCACCTGTGTCTTTTAAGCAAGCGATAAGTTCCTGTCTATCATTTTTTATCTCACCCGAAATCACCTTATCTAAAAGCATCTCAAGCACCTCGCCAATCTCTGGCCCCTGCGCCATACCTAGTTTAATCAAATCACTTCCCTTGATAGCCATGTCTTTTAGTGAAAAACATGCATTTTCCTCAAGTATCCTCCTTGCACTTCTTTCAAGTTCCTGCAAGATATCCTGCCTGTATCTAAACTCCTCTGACTGTCCGTAATTATCCGCCCTCTTCAAATCTAGGAGATTAAAGAAATCTTCCTCCCCCAGTCTTCTAAGCATCCTTTTGATTATCTTATCGCTGTTTTCTATCTGGTGGTCATGGTATTTTACTAGCTGACAAACATCTGTAATTGTTGCATTATCGTATTTTAGTCGCCTCAATATATTCTCTGCCATCTCAGCACTCTTGCTCGCATGTCCGTAAAAATGGCCTTCACCATCGCTTCCGATTTCAAAGCATATAGGTTTTGATATATCGTGAAACAAAGCAGCAAGTCTGAGGCTGAGCTTTGGTGGCGTATTATCCACTACCCTAAGCGTATGTTCAAACACATCGTGAACATGATGGTGGTTTTTTCTGATCAAAACCTATACAAGCCTCAAGTTCGGGTATGAAAATGCAGATAATATCCTTGTATTCCCTAAGGTATGTGCTAGGATTTTCCGAAAGCATGATCTTGTTAAATTCTGATACTATGCGCTCCTCGCTCACCTTTTCTATCATATAGCCCATCTGGTGTATGGCATCTTTTGTGTTAGTTTCAACTTCAAAACCCAGCACAGCAGCAAATCTTATTGCTCTGAGAATTCTAAGCCCATCCTCAGAAAATCTCTCCTTAGCATCGCCAACCGTTCTAATCAGTTTATTTGCTATATCGTTCTGCCCACCAAATAAATCGACGATATCTCCGTTTATCCTGCAAGCCATTGCATTCATTGTAAAATCCCTGCGCCCTAGATCATCTTCTACACTTTTGGCAAAGCTCACTCTGTCAGGATGCCTGCCATCTGAGTATCCTGATTCACTACGAAAAGTTGTTATTTCTACTGGTTCATCTTCTATCAAAACGGTTACTGTCCCATGCTTAAGCCCAGTAGGTATCACCTTAAAGCCCGAGAAAAACTTTCATGACTTCATCTGGCCTAGCCGAACTTGTCACATCAAAAATCATGGACTTCCCTGCCCATTAGAATGTCCCTTAGGCTGCCGCCAACTATATAGGCCTCGTAACCGGCTTCCTCAAGCCTTTCCATGGCCGTAATGGCATTCTTTGATAGCCTTGCTCTAATATCTATGAACTTATCTATTTTTGTTTATCTTGCATCTTGGATTTTCCTTTGCCGCATCTGCGAGCTTTTTGACGTCTTTACATTAGGCTTTCTTGCTCTTTGATAAAGCTTCAATATGATGTTATAATTTTTATCATAAGGCTTTAGGAGGTGTTAGAATGAAACTTGGATTCCATACCAAATTTTCCTATGGAATCGGCGGTGCCGCAGACCATGCTATATATACTTTGATAGGCACCTATCTATTATTTTTTCTTGACATCAGTAGCAGGTATAGAGCCAGCTTTTGCTGGTACCATCGCAGCTGCTGGTCCAATTTGGGAGGCCTTTTGCGGTCCTATTACAGGATTTGTTTCCGATAACATAGAGACTAAGTACGGAAAACGCAAACCTTTTCTTATTATAGCAGCAATTCCGCTTGCTGTTACAGTTTCCCTATTATTTACTGCATTTGATTTTAATACACATGCGAGGTTCATCTATTACATGATAATGACACTGCTCTGCTGGCAGGCTTTTTCGATGTTCTTCGTTCCATATATTGCTTGGGGTTCTGAGCTTACCGACGATTACGACGAGAGAACCGAACTTCGTTCCTACGCATATGTCGGAAATCAGTTTGGTATGGTCATCGGTATGATAATGCCGGTATTTCTCGTTTCAGCTTTCATGAATTTGGGACTTAGTAAAACTCATGCTTGGTCAGCCGTGGGCACTTTGATAGGCGTACTCTGCTGCATAGCCCTGCTATACTGCGCATTTAGTATCAAAATAAGCGATAATCCTAATTTCAAGAAGAATTCTCATCGCGAGAAAATTTTTACTGCAAAGAAAATCACGGCTATGTTTAAGGAATACCTTGAGATAATCAAGCTAAAGCCTGCTAAATTCATAGTTTCAGCAAGCATGCTATATCTTATTGCTGATATTTTCTTCTGCTCTGCAATTGTCTATAACTTTAACTATAGGCTTGGTTTAAGTGCTACTAAATCATCACTTGCGCTAGTTGTGATTGCAATTTCTGGTGCACTTATTGCACCTTTGATATCAAAGCTTTCTGCTAAAAGTGATAAGACTAGAGTTTTCAGGATAGGGATATTCACCTCCGGCACGCTTCTTGTCATCATGGGAATCCTAGATATAAGGAGCTTTGCTGCATGCTGCATCATGTGCGTTTTCTACACTATTGCAAACATCTGCTACTGGCAGCTCATGCCTTCGATGCTCTACGATGTTTGTGAGGCAGAAGCACTTGCTTCAGGAAGTCATCATTCCGGTCAGGTTATCTCAACTCAAGCTCTCTCAGAGTCACTTGCAAGCGCTATGGGAACTCAGTTTCTTGGCCTTATACTTCAGTTTGCAAATTTCAAGGATGAGCTTACGGTGCAAAGCGAGCTAACAGTTCGCTGGATTGGCTACTGCTCAACCATTATTCCAGGTCTCATATTCATAGCGGTAAGCCTAGTATTCCTAAGACATCCGATAAACAAGAGCTCATATAACAGAATTTGCAATGCTCTTGAGAAGAGAAGCTTAGGAGAAAAGGTTGATATGAACGAGTTCAAGGATATCTACGGAGAAAAGCTCGGCGGAGTCAAAGAGCTTTAAACATCAAAAATTATAAAAGAGCTATATTCACAAATATAGCTCTGTTTTCTTATTTTGCGTACTGCTCTATAAACGCCTTAAAACCTTCTGCGTTCATTCCTCCAAGCTTCATGCCTAATATTTTGCCTTCGCTATCAACTACATAGCTTGTTGGAAATCCTCTAAGTGTTGATATCAATTTTTTCTCAAGATTAGAATCAGGAATAATCATCTTGTATTTTAGGCTATCAAGTTCAATAAGTTCCTTTGCTGTATCCTTAGCATCATTACCGTCAGCTACTATACCAACAACTCCTATTCCCTGATCCTTAAGTTCCGAATAAACCTTCTGAATCTCTGGAAGCTCATTTACACAAGGTCCACACCATGTTGCCCAAACATTTACAAGAGTTACTTTATTCTCCTTAAAAATGCTGTTATCAATTTTGTTTCCCTCTATATCTTCAGCTGAGAAATCAGGAATGCTCTGTAGCTCACCCTGTGATACCTGACTTCTGCCATCCTTGCTATTATCTCCTGTAGTGTAACCACCATCACTGTTTCCACAGGCTGCCAAAGCTGTCGAGATTACTAGTGTAGCTAAAAGAACTAAAATCTTTTTCTTATTCATCAATATACCTTAGCGCAGCGTCTGCTGCTCCCTTTCCTCTTTTTATTACCTTTACCCATATTATGAGCTTTTCTCACTTTTATTTACAAAACTTCCCTTTGTCTTTAGCCCTATAAGTGAATCAAGCGCTCCATGATTGCATGCCTTGATGCAGGCGCCGCACCTTATACACTCTGCCGAATTAAGCTTATTTCTCACATCTATATCCATCTTACAGCTCTTTTCGCAGAGACCGCAGTCTACACATTTTGATTTCTCAAATTCAAGTCTGAATATGCCTAGCTTGTTGAACAAGCCGTAAATCGCACCAAGCGGACAAAGATACTTGCAAAACGGACGATAAACAAATATTGATGATAGAACTACAACTATCAAAATAGATAGCTTTATAAAGAAAATATGCCCTATGGTTTCTCTCAAAAACGGATTCTTTGCAAGGAGTGGAAATGCAGCCTCTATTGTTCCCGCAGGACATAGGTACTTGCAGAAATACGGTGGAGCTATTCCAATCTTATTTGTCAAAACATCGGAAGTGCGATTACCATTACAATCAAAACCACATATTTAAGGTATCTAAGTTTGGAATCAACTGCCTTACTCAGCTTAAACTTTGGTGTTGGAATCTTAAAAAGTAGATCCTGTACAAGTCCAAAGACACAGAGAAAACCGCATACCAGTCTGCCCAAAAGCGTGCCAAATAGCATCAAAAGTCCCATAACATAAAGTGAAACCGTATACTTTGGCGAACCTATGATGGCCTGAAGAGAGCCTATAGGACAGGCACCTGCAGCACCAGGGCAAGAGTAGCAGTTTAGCCCCGGAACACAAACAGCCTTACTGCTTCCATTATATATTCTTCCATCTAAAAATCCCTTAAAATGTGGATTTGCCATAGCGGCAAAAACAAATTGAAGCAGAGTTCTTTTGGTTTCAGACCTTCCTACTCTGCCTTTTGAAAAGTAATTTACCCTATTAAAAAGTCTCATTATCCAATACCTATACATTCAAGACATATCTGTCCCGCCTTTTGTAAAACTGAAAGATGCTCATCGCGCATCACACCCGCATATATCATAGCAAGTGAACAACACACAAGAAGCGAACTTATAATCAAATTCTTATGTTTCTTCATCCTAATTTTCCTTTATATCTGCCGTGCTGAAAGCAATCACCTTGGAAAGCTCATCTAGGCTCATCTCTACTTGATACCCAATTTTGCCAGCACTGAAAACTATCTTCTCACATCCAAGTGCACTTTCATCTATGACAGTTTTGAAAAATTTCTTCATTCCTATAGGCGAGCAGCCCCCGTGGATATATCCTGTTAGCGGAAGTAATTCCTTTGATTTAATCATAGAAACGCTCTTTTCGCCTACTGCATGTGCTGCCTTCTTAAGGTCTAGCTCTGAAGCTACAGGTATAACAAAGACATAATGCTCCTTGCTTTTTCCTTCAGTTACAAGAGTCTTGAAAACAAAATCAGGGTTCTGCCCTAGTACCTCAGCGACTTCAACTCCGCTTACAGCTCCAGTTCCCTCATAGCTGTGACTGATATAATCTATCTTCTTTTGGTCGAGAATTCTCATCACATTAGTCTTTTCGTGTTTCTTCATGATATCCTCCTCTTGAATCTAATTACCCAACAAATATAAAAGTTAACTTAAACAAACACATAGTTTACAAGTATCACATAAGTCCCTGTTCCAAACACTATCGCTAGCAAGCTGTTCTTCTTCCAAAGCTGCATTGCCACGGTTACAAGCATAGCTATTAGCTCAGGAATTCCATGGAATGGTCCCATGATTTTCGTCTCTTTAAGACAGTAGACCACCATCATTCCCATTATCGCATAAGGCAGATACTTGCCAAGATACTCAACGAGCACAGGTGTGTCCTTGCCCCTGAAAACCAGAAACGGAAATACTCTTAGAAATAAAAGTGCAAAGGCCATAACGGATACGAGCGCTAGTGAATAAAGATCAATGTTCATCTATCCACCGCCTTCCCGCTAGCAAAGCTGCAACTAAAATAAGTAATGCAGGAAGAAGGAAGTTCTCCCTCCCGAATGCGCATAGACAGACAATTGTAATCGTAACACCTAAAATCGCAGGAAGATGCTTTTTGCAACCTCTCCACTGATCAACAAAAATAGATATAATCAAAGCTGTAAGCGCAAAGTCAACGCCCTTAAGCTCAAGCTTAAAGCCAGTATTTATCATGGTGCCTACTGCACATCCAAATATCCAATAAATGTGATTTAAAAAGCGATACTGAAAAATAATAGTTATGAGGCTTCATCCCATGCGGAACCGTGCTTGAGCACAAAATCGCAAAGGTCTCATCCGTAATAGAAAAAATTAGATATGGCTTCTTCCATCCACTCCCGCGGTATTTGTCAATCAAAGAAAGCCCGTAAAACAGATATCTTGCATTGATAGCAAGAGACATGATGAGAGTAGTCAAAATAGAAGCACCACTAGCCATAAGGCCAACGCCTACATACTGCATTGTTCCAGAAAATACAACAAGACACATCAAAATAGCCCATCCAACGCCGTATCCGGCTTGATTGAGCATAATTCCAAAGCCTATTCCCAAAACCACATAACCTGTCATTATCGGTAATGTGCGCAGTAAAATTGTCTTAAAAGCTTCCCTACTCATGGTTATATCGTATCATCAAAAAACTATAAAAACAAGGATTCTAAAACAAAAATACACTCTGTAAAATTAGAAAAAGTTCGAAAATAAACAGAGCCAAACTCCAATAGATTCGAAATTTGGGCCCCTATAATTCACTTTTGCTATCTGGCTTAAATAGCTTGGCATTACATCATGCCCATGCCACCCATACCTGGTGCCATAGCTGCTGGATCATTATCCTCCTTGATATCTACAATACCAGCCTCTGTTGTGAGAAGCATAGCTGAAGCTGAAGCAGCGTTCTGAAGTGCAGATCTTGTTACCTTAGCTGGATCGACGATTCCATCTGCAATCATATCCACATACTTCTCAGTAGCTGCGTTAAATCCTACGCCTACCTTCTCAGCCATTACAGCTGCGATAACTACGCTGCCCTCAAAGCCAGCGTTCTCAGCTATCTGTCTAACAGGCTCCTCAAGAGCTCTTACAATAATTCTCGCACCTGTTCTCTCGTCGCCCTCTAGTGTCTCAGCATATTTACGAACTGCTGGAATTGTATCTGCAAGCGCAGTACCACCACCAGCTACGATACCTTCTTCAACAGCAGCCTTAGTTGCGTTAAGCGCATCTTCGATTCTGAGCTTTCTTTCCTTTAGCTCTGTCTCTGTAGCTGCACCAACCTTAACAACTGCAACACCACCTGAAAGCTTAGCAAGTCTCTCCTGTAGCTTCTCCTTATCGAATTCTGAATCGCTCTCCTCGATAAGCTTCTTGATTGATGCAATACGAGCTGCGATTTCTTCCTTATCGCCGTTACCTCCAACGATAACTGTCTTATCCTTATCAACCTTTACAGTTGTTGCTGTTCCAAGAAGGTCAAGTGTAGCCTCCTTAAGGTCATAACCAACCTCTTCACTTACAACTGTACCGCCTGTTAGGATAGCGATATCCTCCATCATAGCCTTTCTTCTGTCACCGAAGCCTGGAGCCTTAACTGCAAGCACATCGATGATTCCCTTGAGCTTGTTGATAACTAGTGTTGCAAGAGCCTCACCCTCAACGTCCTCAGCTATGATCATAAGCTTTCTTCCCTGCTTAACTACCTGCTCTAGCAGTGGAAGAAGCTCCTGGATATTTGAAATCTTCTTATCTGTAAGAAGGATGTAAGGGTTCTCGATTACAGCCTCCATCTTGTCTGAATCTGTAACCATGTAAGCTGATAGATATCCTCTATCAAACTGCATACCTTCTACAACGTCAAGGCTAGTTCCAAGTGATCTTGACTCCTCAACTGTGATAACGCCGTCCTTGCCAACCTTCTCCATAGCTTCTGCAATAAGGTCACCTATTTTCTCATCAGCAGCTGAAACTGAGGCTACCTGAGCTATGCTCTCCTTAGTCTCAACCTTCTTTGCATTAGCCTCGATATTCTCAACAGCCTTGCAACTGCACCCTCGATTCCCTTTCTTAGGACCATTGGGTTTGCACCTGCTGCTACATTCTTGAATCCTTCTCTAATAATGATCTGTGCTAGAAGAGTAGCTGTAGTTGTTCCGTCACCAGCAATATCGTTTGTCTTAGTAGCGACTTCCTTAACTAGCTGAGCACCCATGTTCTCTGTGCCATCCTCTAGGTCTATATCTCTTGCAATTGTTACACCATCGTTTGTAATAAGCGGTGAACCAAAGGACTTGTTAATAAGAACGTTTCTGCCCTTAGGTCCTAGTGTAATCTTAACTGTGTTTGCTAATTTATCAACGCCAGCCTGAAGTTTTCTTCTGACCTCTTCACCATAAAAAATATCCTTTGCCATATTCTACTCCTATACTTATCAATTATTTTACGATTGCTAAAATGTCTGACTGGTTCATAAGAGTGTACTCTTGACCATCAAACTTAACATCTGTACCTGCATACTTCGCAAAGATAACTTTATCTCCAGCCTTAAGTTCCATTGGCTCATCCTTAGTTCCAGGACCTACCTCTAAAACCTCAGCCATCTGTGGCTGCTCCTTAGCTGCGCTTGTCAAAATGATTCCACCTGAAGTCTTCTCCTCTGCCTCGAGCTTCTTAATCAAAACTCTTGTGCCTAGTGGCTTAATTCCTACACTCATCACTTACCTCCTGTATTTATGTAAAATCTAAGGTTTATTCAATCTTTAGCACTTGAACCGTCAGAGTGCTAACTGTAGTTTATTGTATGACTTTCCCCATATAATGTCAATGATTTTTTGGTATTTTAAGCTTAAATACACAATTGCACTACATTTAAAAATTATACCCGAATTTGATAGTCTCTACTGCTCCTTCGCGTCGAGATTTCTGATGTAATAAAACAGGTATTGCTGTGCAAATCCAGATAGCTTTCCAAACTTTTCTCCTGCGAAGCTTTCCATACCTTTGATATTGTTTTCCTCAAATCCATAAAGCCTTGCCATAACTCTCTTAACCCATACATCTATAGGAAAGCTGTCAGTTTCATTCATTCCAAAAAGCCTTATACAGTTTGCAACCTTAGGTCCAACACCACATAGCTCGCTAAGCTGCTCAAAGTTAGTAGGTAGTCCTTTTTCGCATACGGTCTTTTGCACTCTCAATCAAATATCTTGATCTATACCCTAACTTTATGCTAGCAAGATCATCCTGAGTCAATGAAGCAAGTTTTTCAGGACTTGGGATCGCGTAGTTTTCTAACTTTTCTACTCTTTTCAGTATCATCATTTAACCAAGATGTATCATCAGCCTCAATTCTCTCACCGAACTCTCTTGAAAGATTTTCTATGCATCCTTTGATTCTTGGAATATTGTTATTCTGCGAAATTATAAAAGAAACTATAGTCTCCCAAAGCTCTTGCTTTAAAATTCTAATTCCTGCTCCATAGCTTTATTGCATCGCGAATGACCTCATCATTCTTTGATAGAGTAGATTTTATTTCTCCGTAGTCCCTCTCTAAATCAAGATAAGGAATCCAGATTTTTTCTAGGTCGTCATCTGCATGCTCGCCTAGGTTTGTTATCTTCAGCTTTCCATCAAATTTTGATGCACCTTCCTTAAAGTTCATATTAACTATGCGCCCATGCGCTGTGCCTGTATACGAGCCATCTGCCTGTTTTCTCCATCTGAAGCACTGCCCACAGTCAAATATGTGGTCCAGATTAAAATCCCGTACCTCTATATCAAAACTTTTCATATATGTCTCCTAAACTACCTCATTAACTTCTACATCTGCTCTAACTACGTTGAAAGCTGTCATCGCTTCCACCTCTTTGACGAGATTCTTTTGGTATCTTCTCGCTATATCAAAGACAGACATTCCGCTCTGCACCTTGATTGAAGCAGTCAAGCTCAAATTATCCGGCTCGGTATTTTCAAATACCCAGTCAACCGAAGCCACTCCGTCTGTGGCTAGACCAACACACTCTGCAATATCTGTTAGAACTTTATCTGAGATAAAAATCACCTAAATAGCTAAATGTAGGTCTTACTACTGACTTATTTACGAGCTTACCCTCGCCCATACGGCTTCCCGGGGCGAACTTTTCGGTCGCGCCTTTTGCACTTCTCCAAAGTTTCATAGGATCTAGGAAGTAACCTGCAAAGTCTCTTTTAAGCTGAAGGGTAGGTACAGGAATTACATGCTTTCCTTCAACAAGTCTCTGCTTCTGTGCAGTCTTTCTCTCATCCGCTGTCGTGATATCCTCTATATATATTCTCTCGCTGACTTCTGGAAGCTCAAGCCTTGTAGCAATCTTATCTACCATATTGTCTGAAGTTCCTAGTATCAAAATATTCTTAGGCGAGATTTTTTTTATCTTTTTCTTTGTTTCTTCAGCTATTTCATCGTTCTTAAAAAGAGCAGTCTTAATAGCACCAACCCTTGTACTCTGCCGCTTTGCAGACACACCACAAACGACGCTATCATTGTAAATGAACAGCCCGTCATCTATTATTGCCGAGATTCCCTTTTCCATACACAGAGCCTGTGCCTGATAGGATTTCCCCGTTCCACTTTTTCCCTGTCAAAGAATAAACTTTCATCTTTACTTATTTATGTCCTTCTGTTATAATACTTATGAATTGTAGAGATATTTAAGGAGGATTTAATAATGGCTTACAAAATTTCAGATGCTTGCATCAGCTGTGGTGCTTGTGCAGCAGATTGCCCAGTAGAAGCTATCACAGAAGGCAGCAGCCAGTACGAGATCGATGGAGATAAGTGCATCGATTGTGGAACATGCGCTGAGGTTTGCCCTGTAGACGCTCCAGCTGCTGAGTAGTTACACGCATTCAAAATGAGGTTGTCTTACGACAACCTCTATTTTTACTTATTATTCTTGCTAGCTTCCTTTGCTTCCTTCTTCTTGATATCGTTCATATGATATGCTAGAGAATGAAGGCTGTCTGAAAAGCTGCACGTTCTCTACTGCAACGTGTCTTGGCACCTCAATATCGATGCGCGCAAAATTCCAAATTCCGCTAACACCAGCGAAAGTAAGCTTATCTGCAACCTCCTGAGCGTTCTCACGGTTTACACAGATAATTCCTATATCTATACCTTCCTTTTCGACAAATTCAACTATGTTTTCGAAGTCGTATATTTCTGTTCCATCTAGATCGCTTCCTATCAAATCTTTGCGTATTTCAAAAACACCGCAAAGCTTGAAGCCACGCTTAAACGTATGAGTATATTTAGTGATGGCATTACCGAGGTTACCAGCACCTATGATAACCATGCGTACTCCTTATCAAGTCCCAAAATGGCATCTATTTCGCTTCTTAGCACCTCTATGCTATATCCGTAGCCTTGCTGACCAAACCCGCCAAAATTGTTCAAATCCTGCCTTATCTGTGAGGCAGTATAGCCGATGAGATTACTGAATTCCTTGGATGAGATTTTCTCTACACCCTTTTTCTCCAGTTCAATAAGATATCTTCTATATCGCGGTAATCTGTTGATAACTGCATTTGAAATCTTTGCGTTCTTCATGGACAATCCTTTCTACATAACTTAAAAGCCTAGCCTTGTTTAGCTAAAAAAACCCGCCTTAAGTGGCGGGTAAAAATTACTCTGTCTGTTCTTCTACGTATCTTACTAGATCACCGACTACCTGGAACTTCTCCGCCTCTTCGTCAGGAATTTCGATTCCGTATTCTTCCTCGATAGCCATTATAATTTCTACTGCATCAAGAGAATCAGCCTCAAGGTCCTTCATCAAATTTGTATCCATTGCTACCATTGATTCATCTACACTTAGCTGATCTACGATTATGTCTCTTACCTTGTCAAAAACCATTGTTACCCTCCGATTGATATAATTATAATATAAATTTTCCACTTTGCCAAATCACAAAAATTATTATAGCTTGCACTCTATCCCAATGCAACACATTTTTAGTTTTTTTATATTTCTATTATATGTAGCTTTTTACCTATGCCTTAAATACTCGAGATTTTATAGCTCAGCCCACTTGTCATATGTATCGTCAAGCTCTGTCTTCATGTCGCTAAGCTTCTTGCTCATTTCGGCTAGCTTTACATGGTCACTGAGGTATTCAGGCTCGCACATCTTCGCCTCCATATCCGAAATACGGGCTTCTAGAGTCTCTATCAGATTCTCTAATCTTTCCTTTTCCCTAGCTCTACGCCTATCTTCGGCTTCCTTCTTCTTCTTTAGCTCGCGCTCCTGTGCAGAGCTCAAAGTACCTGCCTTTGCAACTCTTTCTTCATCGCCGTTAAGTATGTTTCTGAGATACGCCTTTGATGACTCAATCTCAGCCTTTTTCTCCATGTAGTAGTCGTACTTGCCAAGATAGTTTTTGATGCCATTTGGCTCTAGTTCAAAGATTCTATCAGGAATTCTATTCAGAAAATATCTGTCGTGAGTTACCGTAATAACCGTTCCAGGATAGCCCATCAAAGCCTCCTCAAAGGCCTCTTTAGACTCTATATCAAGATGGTTTGTCGGTTCGTCAAGGAGCAGAAGATTTGATCCTGAAAGCATGAGTTTTAGAAGTGCTAGCCTTGCCTTCTCACCACCAGAAAGAGAGCCTACATTTCTGAAAACCATGTCATCGGTAAATAGGAATTTTCCGAGAAGCCCTCTGACCTCACCATCCGTATATCCCCTGAATGTATTGTGAATTTCATCCATCACAGTGAGACTATCATCAAGAAGCTGCTGGCCCTGGTCGTAGTAGCCTATTTCAACGTTATGGCCTATCTTAAGGAATCCGTCTTTTGGTGTAAGCTCCTCCATTATTATTTAGAAGTGTGGACTTTCCAACACCATTAGCTCCAACTACGCAGATTTTCTCGCCACGCTTAACATCAAAGTCAACGTGCTCAAAAAGCCTTCTATTGTCATATCCTGCGGCTAAATTCTCTGCAAAGAGAACATCGTTACCACTTTTCAGATTTTGATTGAAATCGACCTTAATTGGCTTTTTTTCGCTCTCAGGTCTATCTAATAGTTCAAGATGAGCGAGTCTTTTTTCTCTTGAAGCAGCTCTCTTTGCTAATTTCTCTGTACCGCGCTCCTTAAATCTTCTAATCAGATCCTCTTCTCGTTTTATCTTTGTCTGCTGGTTCTCATAAGCCTTGAGCTGAGCATCTCTTGTCGCATGTTTTTTTTACCATGTACTCAGAGTAATTACCACTATAGCAATCTATATGATGATTGTGAATCTCAAATATATGATTTACTGTCTGATCTAGGAAGTATCTATCATGTGATATGACAACTATAGTTCCCTTATACGCCTTTAAATACTGCTCTAGCCACTTTAGTGTTCCAATGTCTAAGTGGTTTGTTGGCTCATCGAGAAAAAGTATATCAGGCTTTCTAAGCAAAAAGGCATGCGAGCGCAAGCCTTGTTCTCTCACCGCCAGAAAGCGAGCCAGTACTTTGATTATAATATTCTTCACCAAAAGCCATGCTCGTAAGTACACCTGAGATTTCGCTCTTATATGTGTAGCCACCTTTGATTTCAAACTCGTGCTGAAGCGCGTTAAGCCTGTTCCAAAGAGGCTTTGCTGCATCAGGATTTGTTTCTTAGCAATCTCTTCGTTCAGGCGTAGAATTTCTTCTTCCATAGCAACCATATCGGTGAAGATATTATTTACTTCCTCTATAACTGTTAGGTCATCATCAAAGTTATCTCTCTGCCTGAGATAGCCAATAGTAGTATCTTTTCCGACAAAGCAGTTTCCTGAATCAGCCTTCATCTGGCCTGAAATTATGTTAAGTAGAGTCGACTTTCCGGCGCCATTTGCACCAACAATTCCGACCCTGTCTCCTGCGTTTATATGAAATGAAATGTTCTCTAATATTACTTCTGTTCCGTAGCTCTTACAAATATCAGAAGCCGATAATATTATCATCTTTCCTCCAAATTTTTTTAGAAAGGTAGGTTTGCTGTAGCATCTAGGGCGAAGTGAATCTGCTCCGCACTTTATGTACTTATAGTAGCCTGCGCATGCTATCATAGCTGCATTATCTGTGCAAAGCTTCTTTTCTGGAAGGAAAAGCTCAATTCCTTCTTCCTCGCAGCGCTTTGCAACCGCCTCCCTTATTCTACTGTTTGCTGCAACACCACCTGCAAGCACAAGTCTTTCATCACCGTACTGCCTAACCGCTTGCATGCTCTTATCAACTAGTACATCTACGATAGCTTCCTGAAAACCTGCTGCGATATTGCTTATATCTAGTTCTCTATTTGCTTGTCTTTCTGTATTTACGAAGTTTAGCACAGCAGTTTTGATACCGCTGAAGCTAAAATCAAGACTATCTTTATCTAGGTATACCCTTTTAAAGTGGATTGCCTCAGGATCCCCTTCCTTAGCTAAATTATCGATTTTAGGACCTCCAGGATAACCAAGTCCAATTACTCTTGCAACCTTATCATAGGCTTCCCCAACAGCATCATCTCTCGTACTACCTATAACCTCAAAGCTTGTATAGTCCTTTACATTTATCAAGTTAGTATGTCCTCCTGAGATAACAAGACTAACAAAAGGGGGCTCAAGCTCTGGATAACTTATATAGTTACTGCTGATATGCCCATGCATGTGATTAACTCCTACGAGGGGGATATCTTTAGCAAGTGCAAGCGCCTTAGCTGCTGCAACGCCTATAACCAGCGCTCCTATAAGACCAGGGCCATAGGTTACGGCTATCAAATCTATATCAGAAATCGTAAGGCCTGCATCATCAAGCGCCTTTGCGATAACACTATTTATGTTCATCAAATGCTGTCGTGAAGCAATCTCTGGAACAACACCACCGTAGAGCTTATGAGTCTCTCATCTGAGTGCTGATTACATTTGATAAAAAGCTCCCTGCCGTTTGCAAGCACTGCCGCAAAGCAGTCTCATCGCAACTTGATTCTATGGATAATGTCAAAAATTTATCGCCCTTACAGCTAATATTCCTAGGCATCTACTTCCTCCAAATTCATAAGCACCGCATCCTCTATAGGCGTAGCATAGTATCCCTTTCTGATTCCTACGCTGGAAAACCCTGCACTCTTATAAAGTGCTTGTGCTGCTATATTGCTCTCCCTGACCTCTAGATACCAGCTTTTGATACCCTGCTCTCTCGTAAGCTTAAGAACATGGTTTAAAATAGCCTTTCCAATACCAAGTTTTCTTTTCTCAGGCAAAACAGCAACCTTATTTATCTGGCACTCATCAAGCAGAGTCCAGATTCCTATATATCCGACTATGTTATCTTCTCCATCACAAGCGATAAAAAATTTCGCAAGCTTATTTTCGCAAATCTCTTGCTCTATGGCATCAAAACTCCAAGGCACGCTAAAGCATGCATTCTCAATTCTTACGATGTCATCTATATCCCTTTGATCTGCTCTTCTGATAATCAACTCTTATATCGCTCCATCTTTCTCGCCATCTCTTCTGCGAGTCTTCCATCCTTTAGCTTTTGTTCAGCCTCAGGAAGCCTCATGTACTCTGGCTCAAGCTGATCAAAATCCAAAAGTTCTCCATCCTCAAGCTTTATACATGCGTATCTGCAGACCATATCAGCGCTTTGATTCATCTCATCTACCTCTGCGATATTCATACCGCTAAGTCTATCCGCATAAGCTATGACTCCATCTCCATACCATTTGATATCATCATATTCCTCTGCTACTTCTAGCACCTCGTCTAGCATATATGGTCCTGGAGCGAGAATTTCACTTCCGTCATTTCCATAAATCGCACCGTAGACTTGACCTCGTCTAGCATTGTATATTACTGCAACCTTGTTATCGCGATCTGCCTTCTCCTTGAAATCTCAAGTGAGTTAACAGATATACACTTTTTGCCTAGAGTCTGTGCTAGAGTTTTCGCAGTGGCAAGCCCTATTCTGATTCCCGTAAAGGAACCAGGTCCAACTGATACCGCAATTGCATCAAGTTCATTTAGAGAAATTCCAAGCTCATCTACTAGCTCCTTAATCATAGGCACAAGTTCGCGCAGATGACTCATACTATCTGTAGTCACTCTGTTAACAGTCTTTCCGTTCTCATCAATGATAGCGACTGAACCGACTTTTCCCGTTGTCTCTATGCCTAAAATGAACATTTGTAAACCCTTTCTCCTTCGGCTTTACCATACTCTAAAAATATGTACTTTGTGTTCTCTGGTAAGAGCCCCTCTATGATGTCAGCCCATTCTATAACGCAGATGCCACCTCTATCAAAGTACTCCTCAAGCCCAGCCTCAAAGGCCTCATCCTCTCCACTGAGCCTATACACATCAAAATGAAATAGCGGAAGTCTTCCACTAAAATACTCGCTCACAATAGTAAAAGTAGGGCTTGTAATCATCTCCCCGATGCCAAGCCCCTTTGCTATTGATTTCGTTAAAGTTGTCTTTCCGGTGCCAAGGTCACCGATAAGAGCAAGAACATCGCCGGCCTCTAGCTTATCAGCCAAAGCAGATCCAAACTCCTCAGTTTCCCTTTCCCCACGAATTACATATTCCATCAAATCGAAAAATCCTTCTGTGAAAGCTTATATATAGCTTTTGCATAAATCTTAGTCATTGTCTCAAATCTATCAAGAGCAAGCCTCTCATCCCTCTGATGCATTACATCTGGGTCTCCTGGGAACAAAGCCCCAAAGGCTACATGATTCTTCATCGAGCGTGCATATGTACCTCCGCCCATAGTCATAGGAGGAGTATCCATATCTCCAGTAAACTCCTGATATACCTCCATAAAGGTCTTAATCATTGGACTTTCCACATCAAAGAAGATAGGATCTTGTGCACTCTTCTTCACAAGTCCGATATCATACTTTTCTATAGTCTCTGTAATGCCCTTGTAAACAGCATCCTCTGTGCACTTAACTGGATATCTTACGTTTATTGTGAGGCTCAAAGCCTTCCTATCAAAGCTTAAAACTCCGACATTGAGTGTGAGTGCTCCCGATACATCATCGCTCATCTCACATCCGATTCTCTCTCCACCTAGGTCAAAACCTATGTGGTCGTTATAGAATCCGATGATATCATTAACCTGTTCATCAGCGAAATTAAGTCCTCCGAGGAAATCCATCAAAACGGAAATAGCATTTAGTCCCTTAGATGGTGAAGCACCGTGGGCAGACTTACCCTCTACACTTATCTCAAGGCTTTTACCTACGCCCTTGCAGTTAATCTTAACTGGGATTCCATTTATCTCCTTGTGAGCATCTCTATATTCTGCTACCTTGTCCTTGATTGTATCGTAAACAGCTGCATCCTGTGAATTGACTACTGCACGAGCTTTTTCTGCAACCATGTTTGATGCTGCTCCGCCCTCAAGGCTTCTTAGCTGAAGCCCCTTAGCATTACGCTCAGTAAACTTCTTTACAAGGTCAAATGACAATATTCCTTTCTCACCATGAACGACTGGAAATCTCCATCAGGAGTAAATCCATAGTCGGCTGGTCCAACCTTCTCTAGGTATTTGTCCATACCTATCCAGTTGGTCTCCTCATCTAGACCTAGAATTAGTCTAATTCTCGCACCAGGCTCGTATCCAGCCTTCTTAAGTGCTCTCATTGCAAACAGTGCTGCAACAACAGGTCCCTTGTCATCGGTAGTTCCTCTGCCGTATATGTATCCGTCAGCAACATCACCGCTGTAAGGAGCAAAGCTCCATCCATCACCTGCCGGTACAACGTCAAGATGCCCCAAGATACCCATTATCTTGCCCTCATCTCCAAACTCAGCATGAGCTCCATAATTGTCAGCATTATGAGTTCTAAAGCCCATATCCTCGCATGCCTTAAGCACTAGCTCAAGAGCATCCTGAACACCCTGTCCAAAAGGATATACGCTTCCATCAGCTGCAGTTACTGCATCGCTACCTTCGCTATTTATTCTGATCAAATCCTGTAAAAACTGGATCTGTTCAGGCATATCATCTTCGATTATCTTGATATAATCCTGCATCTATCTTCTCCTAATCAAATTGGTGTGGCCTACACGTCCCTGCTAATTTATCTGCACATTAGTCAACAGCCACTACTCCCTTAACCTCAGGTATGCTGCTCATCAAAACCTGCTGTACTATATTTGAAAGTGTCATTCTTGCACCAGGGCATCCTGCACAGTGCCCCTTAAGTCTAACCTGTACTACATTGTCCTCTGTAATTCCTGCAAGCTCTATGTCTCCGCCATCTCTCTGTAAAATTGGTCTAATCTGAGCAAGTGCTGCTTCTACCTTCTTTTCCATGCTGTACCTCTTTCTATATTAAATGTGCAATATGTTAAATTTACTTATAAAAAGTCAACTAATATTATACTATACTTAAAAAAAACTCGCAAGAAATGGAGATACTTGCAAGTTCTGCTATTTTGAAACAACTAAGATAGACTTGTCATATAGACGAATATCCTATCTGGCAAGCCTATCTAATATAAATGTTTCTGTTTTATTTACAGTTGCATAAACGAAATATGTTTTTTTATCCAATCTTCCATCCTATTGCCTCTCTTCTTGAGTCAACGAATCTCTGGTAGATTCCGTCCTGCATAATAAGTTCATCATGGGTTCCATGCTGTTCAATTTTTCCCTTTATTTATAACAAATATTTGATCTGCTTTTCTCACTGTTTTTCAAGCGATGCGCAATCATTAACACAGTCTTTTCTTTTGTCAGTTCTTGAATAGCTTCCATAAGATCCCTTTCATTTTCTGGATCTACATTAGCAGTCGCTTCGTCGAGTATAATAATAGGTGCATCCTTCATAATTGCTCTGGCAATAGAGATACGCTGCTTTTCGCCTCCTGACAGCGAAGCACCATTTTCTCCAATAACTGTGTTATATCCATCCGGCAAATTCATAATAAAATCATGGCAACAAGCTTTCTTCGCAGCCATAATTACATCATCCATCGGTGTAGTTGGCTGTCCAAAGCGAATGTTATTTGCGATCGTATCATGGAATAGATATACATTTTGGAATACAAAACTAAAATTTTGCATTAAAGCGTCCATCGAATATTCTTTAACGTTCTTTTCGTCGAGAGATATCATGCCTTTATCAACATCCCAAAATCGAGCAATCAAATGGCAAAGGGTAGTCTTACCTCCACCAGATGGTCCCACGAAAGCTACTGTAGTTTTTTCAGGTATTATCAAAGAAACGTTATCAATGATTTTCTTCTTGTCATAAGCAAAATCAATACTAGATATTTCTATGTTGTCTGTTTTTGCGATATATTCTTCGCCAGATATATCCATTGGCTCAATACTCAAGGTTTCTTTTGCTCGTTCTACACACATATCTACCACTCGTAGAAGAGCAGAATATGCTCCCATCGTTTCAAGACCTGAAAATACTATAAACGACATAATCATCATTATAATCGCTGTAAGTAGTTCCATAGAGCCATTAAGATAAAAGCCAATTGATGAAATCAAAATAACAACTCCTGTGAGTTTCATCACAATGTTTGAAACGGAATATACCTGTTACAAATCATCTCAAACTTAGTAGTCGTATCACCGGCCGTACGGATTGTATCGTCTAGTTTGCTTCTCCATGATGAAACCATATTGTAAGCTTTTACTTCTGGCATACCTTGAATATATTCTAGTACCCCTGATATCACTTCTGTGTCAACTGATATCTTTTTTATAGCAGTGTCTACATTTGCTTTTCGCATTGCACGGTTTATTAAAGAAAATATTAAAACCCCTACAAGACAAATTATTCCTATTCTCCAATCGAATGCGAGAATCATCAAAACGATAATTGCTGTGTTAAGAATTCCTTGAGTTGTAAGCATTACTACGCGTGTAGCAACATCGCCTAGTTGTTCCATTACATTAGTGGTAATAGTAGTTATTTGACCTAGACTATTTTCATTAAAGTACCCCATTGGTAAATATCTCAAATGCTCAGCTATTTCAATCCTTTTGTCGGCACACTCACTATACCCCGCCTTACATTGCAGCATGGTTGATATGCCCCCTCAGAAATGATTCAAGAATTACAGAAATGAGCAATATGCTAAATCCCCCAAGAATCCTATCTCCAGATATACTATTTGAAAGAAGTCCATCCATAACAAGATAAATTGCTGGAAATTTACTTGCTTCGCAAATAGCAATTAAAACTCCAATTACAAGCGTATAATAAAACAGGCGTCGATTTTTCCTTTTGCACAGAAATTAAAGAACTTTTTTGAGTGTGGTAATCATGCTAGCGCACCTCCTTCTGATTCATACACATCTTTCGCATAAATATGAGCCTCCCACATATTTTTTTGTAAAGATTACTGGAATTAATAAGCTCAGTATGGGTTCCTTTTTGCCTCAATATTACCATCCTTTATCACAACAATCTGGTCAGCATTAGTTATCGTAGAAAGTCTATGCGCTATCACAATAAGTGTCTTTTCTTTAGATAGTTCCGAAACAGACCTCTGAATAACAGCTTCATTCTCAGGGTCAGTGTAAGCTGTTGCTTCATCAAGAATTAAAATTGGTGCATTCTTTAGCATTGCTCTAGCAATAGAAATACGTTGTCGTTCTCCTCCGCTAAGATGAGCCCCACTGCCTCCGACAATTGTATCAAAACCATTCTCTAAGTCCATGATGAAATCATAACAGCCACTTTTTCGTGCAATATTTTCAACATCTTCGTTTGACGCAGACGGTTTACCCATGCGAATATTTTCTCTTATAGAAGTATTAAACAGAAAACTATCCTGTGAAACATATGCTATTTGCTCATTGTAGTCAGATAGTGATATATCACGAATGTCAACTCCTCCGATTTTGATATTTCCGTCATGTACATCCCACAATGACGCTACAAGGCGCGCTACAGTTGACTTTCCACTGCCAGAAGGCCCTACAAGTGCGGTCACACTTCCGTTTGGTATATTTAGATTGAAATTATGAAGTACTTCTTTTTCACCATATCCAAAGCAAACATTATCAAGTGTAATATCATGAGTCATAGGCAAATTTTTACTCGTTTCTGGGCGTTTTAGTTCCATAAGATTCAAAATATCATCAATCTCTTTGAAAATTGTAGATGCTTTTGTAATATCATCGCTATAGCTCATCACTGTAATGAGTGGTGTAATAAGTCCGCAGGACAGTATAACAATCATAATGTAGTCTGTAAGATTAAGAGAGCCATTCATCGTAAAAATTGCACCAATAGGTAAAACTGAAAGCAATGTTGCTGGAGCAATCACTATACCGATTGAGAAAGGAATAATACAAGACCTCATCCATTCAATGAAACTGCTTGCATTTTCCTTTGCAGCATCTACAAATCTCTCGTATGAGCTTTCCGCTTTTCCAAATGCCTTAATAACCTCAATACCACCTATATATTCTACTGCAGTATCATTTAAAATCTTTGTTTTGGTTTGCGTATTTTGAAACTGTTCATTGCTGTCTTTGAACATCCAAATAATTGCAATTGCCGCAATTGGAAGCGTAGCAAGTGACAAAAGTGCCATACGCCAGTCAATCGCCATGATATATATAAATAACATAATTGGTGCACATAGATTGGCTGTAAATTCTGGTATTACATGCGATAAAATTGGTTCCATAGAATCAGTTCTCTCACAGATAATGTTTTTTAATTCTCCGCTTGGCATCCCCTGTACTGTGCCAAGTGGAAGACGCGACAGCTTATCTATAAGAAAAATTCGCACATTGCTGATTAGCTTAAAGGTTGTACGATGGGAAGTATTTGTTGAAATGGTATGAAATACCACTCTAAATATCCAAAGCACAGCCATCAAAATTCCTTCCATCAGATATATATTAAAGTTCCTTTCTCCTGAAAGAAGTTTCTTTACAATATCGCCCATTAAAATATATGGGATGAGAGAAAAAATTACACCAATTACAGCAAAGATAACGCTTTTTATATATGCGCTCTTGTACGTTCCTGCGAATTGAAAGATGTAATCCATAATTCCTTTTTTCTTTTCCATATATACATCACTCCTTTACTTAATGTCTCTGATTTCGATATTCATTTGGAGTCATCCCACATATTTTTTTGAAGACAGCTCCAAATTTTGCTTGGCTCTTATAACCTACCGCCATTGCAATATCTAATATACTCATATCTTCTTTTTTTCAGTTAAATATTCTTTGGCTTTTTTTCGATACGATATTCCTTAAGCCACGTGTAGATTGGTTTTTCATATAGACTCTTGAAACAATCTTTAAGAGCTGTTTGGGAAATATCAAACCTCTCTGCTAGCCACTTAATTGTATATTCCTGATCTATGTTTTCGGAAATCAATTTCTGTACTGCTCGCGTTTTTTCTACCTTGTCTTTGTAGAAGTACGGACCTTCTTTTGTTATGTTATTTGCCTCAATTACAGACAAGCAAACTAATAATTCCAATACCTTGGTACGGAAATATGGGATTTTCGCACTATCTGGCACCATATACAAATCCGTAAAAAGACGTTTAAGGGTTTCTTCCTCATGTATGATGAAATAACCATCTTCTCCACAGAATTTCCTTCGTATATCTGTAAGGTCAATAGGAATACCTGCTGCATTCTCAGAAAGTGTTTTTTCTGCAATAGAATTTACAAATCCTATTGTAATCCCATGATAGTGATTAGTTGGAAAATAGTTCATTCCTTTATGATGAACACGGGAATCAATACAGATATTGCCAGGCTTTTTTATATAATACATACAGTTATCCGATTCCATCGTAAGACTGCCTTCGCGACAATAATCCACTGCAAACATCGTATCTGTAGCCTGATACATGGAATGATACTGCGACATATGAAAATCGTTATATATTAAAAATACACCGTCAAAGACACGGTAGATAATCATATCTCCCTCGCCTGTCTCATTTTCCAAGCGAATTACAATGCAATCGTCTGTCTGAGCTAAAACTCTATATTCTCCAATAGTTCCAAAGCCATAAAAAGCATCTTGAAGTCCATCAGAAATAGTATTATCATTTTCTGTTTGTTCATCAAAGGCATGAATACCCCAAGCCATGCTATACCTCCTCCATATTAATAACATTATCACAGCAGCATTCTATGAATTCGCTGTCGTGTGTTACTGTAATTATTGTTCGTCCTTCTTCTTTTAATTGATTCAAAATATGTCCAACAGCATTCATCTGCAAACAATCTAAACCACTCGTTGGTTCATCTAAAGAAGAACTGGCAGTTTCGATGCGATGGCACACGCTAGAGCGAGTCTCTGCTTTTGACCTCCAGAAAGTGACATTGGGTGTCTGTCACAAAAGACCTCAAGTCCGACATCAGAGAGAATTTGTTTTGCTTCATCCTCATTTTCCTCTGGTTGACTAATCAATACTTCATCAAGAACTGACTCTGTAAAAAGCTGATGATTCACATCTTGCATGACCATAAATATTTCACCAACACGTTTTTTACAGGTATAAGATTTTCCATCCAAATACATAATGCCACTATTTTTTCGTATACCACATATAGATTCCAAGAATGTGGTTTTTCCTGTACCATTCGTACCAACAATAGCAGTTACTTTGTCTTTTGGGATTTTCATTTCTTTTATAGAGAAAACTCGATGTTTTTTGTCATACGAATAGTTAAAATCTTTAAGCAGGATAAAATCACCTGAATTTATATTAGCTTTTGGTAAGACTTATTGGTGCTACTCTTTTGAGGGATCGCATACCAAACCGTTTTTGCATCATCCTCCGTGAAACTGATAAGTTCACTCTTTGGTATTTCCTTTTTTAAGGTGCCATTTTCCAGAATGATAACCCTATCTGCCAAATCCCAAACGTAGTTAATTCGATGCTCAGCAATTAGAATTGTTTTCCCTGCCTTTTTCCAACATTTGATCAATTCACGAAGATTTTCGGCTGCCTCGTAATCCAAATTTGCCGAGGGCTCATCTAGAAGGATAATTTCTGGTGCAAGAACATCAATTGAAGCACAGGCAATTTTTTGCTTTTCTCCACCGGAGAGTTCAAAAATATTTCGATCCATCAGCGATTCTATTTGAAAATCTCTTACAGTTCTGCTAATGCGATCTAATATTTCTTTCTCTGGAAATGCTAGATTTTCTAAACCAAATGCAAGTTCGCTCGTAGTATCAACATTGAAAAATTGTGAACGTGGATTTTGAAAAACTGTACCAATTATTCCAGCCTTATCTTCAATTCTGACTTCCTGCATATTCTTACTATCTATATATATGTCACCTTCGACTTTTTCCGCTATAAAACTCTGGTATTAATCCATTCAATAACCTCAAAAGAGTAGATTTTTCCACATCCAGAAGTTCCTGTTATAAGAACGCATTCTCCTTTTTACAGTCAAAGAAAGATTACTAATACTCTTTATCTTTGGCGTTGCATCATAGTAAAAGCTGACATTATTAAATTCAATCATGCCAATACCCCCAAAAAGCCAATAGATCAATGTTAAAAATAACAAACAGAAAAAAATTACATAATCCGCCCATCCTAAACCGATTTGACAAATATTTGTGCGTTTCTTTTTGCTTTCCGAGGCCTCTTGTAATGGCTGAAGCTGACAATTCTTCTCCTATCTTCGCCACGCACGTAATAATTGGAACAATTCGGTATTCTAGCACTTTCCCAACCTTACCTCCTCCAAACCTGATTCCTCGCATTTTCATGGCTGCACGGATTGAATTCCTTTCCTCACGAATGGTTGGAAAAAGGCGAAACATGACACACATAGGAATTGTTATTGCATCTGGCATATGTAGCTTCTCCATTGTTGCTTTAAACTCGCTAACTGTTGTTGTATTGATTACATATAGACCCATCATATAAGTAGGAAGAAATCGATTAACAAGCATAATGATAATTAACAGCATATTTGCCATGACACCCTTTACATGTGGAAATGCAGTGCACTCTAAAAAATAAATCGCACTCAGAACAATTAGGCCTAAAATGCAAATCCTATATCTCTTCGCTGTAAGTAATAGCAAGAATGGAAGGAAGGCAAAGGCAACTCGAAACCAAAACAATCTACTTCCCCCAGCTGTCGATAAAACAAGAACTGATTCTACAAGAATAAGAAGCAGTTTTGTCCTAGGATCAAGTAAACTCTTTTTTCTATGGAATGTCCATGTAGCTTCAATCATGCAATTCCTGCCCTCTCAAAATGCTTTTTCAACAAAGCTTTGCCTATAAAACCTCCGATAATGCCACAGATAAAAGTCGCAATTAGAAGAACAAAATACATCCAGTTCGGAGTAAGCTTTACGACAGTATCAATATATTCCTGTCCATAATTAGATCTTCCAGCAAAATAATCAGCCTTTTGTAAAAATAATGGTAGGTAGTTTCCGCATGACCAAAGAGGAAATATTCCAGTTGTAAGAATAGCAGAACGCATACTCTTATACCTACCATTCCAATAAACGAGTTCTGCAAGAGCTCCCGTAACTATTGAAAATGGAATAGGCACCCATGTCATACCCGTCAAAAACATTAAAATACCCATAATAAGGCTCATTATAAGAATCATGCCAGGCTTCTTTACTTTCGTTAGGAAAAGCATAAATGGAATGCCACCAATGATTCCGACCATGGAGGAAAGCAGTATGAGAAAAATTGGAATAAGTCCTGTCATAGCAAGTGCCATAACAATTACAAAGTAGATTGCCGCATAGATTCCGATATTGATGAAGTCTCTACCATTCAATTTATTTCCTGTTTCTTGTTTACTCATAAAAGTTTAATCCTTTCTATTTTTAATTTAGTTAGATAAAGCTAACACATATATGATAGCATGGTGTTCTATTTTTTTATATTCCATTTAGACATTTTTTTATTCTATTTAGTTATAAGTTTTTATAAACTAACAGATGTAACAAGAAATCTTAGACTAAAAGAAAACTTTAAAGGAGCTACCTTTAGGCAGCTCCTTGCTTTTGCAGATTTTATGATTATTCACATATAGCTTGAATTCAGAATTTATAATTTTACAATATAAATGGGATAATATACATATATGTTTTGTTACTAAATATATTATATGTTCAGCTTGTAGTCTCCATCCTTTATCTTTCCCATCTTGCGAAGTACTCTATCAAAGATCAAAGCGAGTACTGCTGGGAGCACGAAGTGCAAAATTGCAACTCCTGCTATTGTATGAGCATTTCCTCCCATTGTCGTAAATGTTCCGATCTGTCCAACTAGCCCAGATGTTCCCATTCCTGCTCCAAGCGGGCTATTTGTCATCTTAAACACCACTGTGCTAAGTGGCCCTGTTATCGCTCCCGCGAGGGTCGGTGGCACGAGTATATACGGATTCTTAATTATATTTGATATCTGTAGCATGGAAGTTCCAATTCCCTGTGCCACCAGGCCGCCGATTCCGTTATCACGGAAGCTGATGATGGCGAAGCCAACCATCTGCGCGCAGCAGCCTGCGGTTGCTGCGCCGGCGGCCAGGCCTGACAGCCCCAGCATCATACAGAGCGCAGCACTCGAAATAGGGGCTGTGAGAGCAAGCCTACTATAACCGAAATAACAATACCGAATGCAAATGGTTGCCACTCTGTGGCTGTCATAATTACGCTTCCAAGACCGTTCATCAGCTTACCAATAGCTGGACCTACAAGGATAGCTACAACACCACCACTGAGTAAGGTTAGCGCAGGCGTTACGATGATATCAACCTTTGTCTCCTTAGAAATCATCTTACCGAGTTCTGCACCTACTGCAGCAGCTATGAAGGCGCCTGCGGGACCGCCTGCGGCAGCTCCCATCATACCTGTTACACAGCAGCTTATCATAACAAGCGCCGGAGCCTTAAGTCCAAAGGCAACTGCAACACCTATCGCAGCTCCCATGAGCTCCATCGCCTTACCACCTATCTCAATAAGTGTGTTTGCAATTGTAGTCTCCCCGAAGAAATTAATAGACTGCTGTCCAATTGTCTTCAGGATTAGACCTACAAGAAGCGAACAAAATAATCCCATTGCCATCGCAGATAGAGCATCCTGAAGATATCTCTTACTGCTAAACTCTATATCCTTTCTCTTGAGAAAGGCTCTAAACCCCTTTGAATTTTCTACCGTATTGCTTATTTCTGTCATGTTCTTCTCCATAGTTAATATAAAAATATTTGACAAAGACTATTGTATACACTGTATAGTCTATTGTCAATATACCTATCAACTCATTGTATTTGTAATAATTGCACCATCGTGATATAATATGCTAGAATTCAAGAAATAATTATTAAACACTCTATAATCCATTTATATAGGAGCATTTTATGAATGTAGCAGAAAGACGTGGTGAGATAAAAAAAATACTTTTAGCTAACGAAACTGCAATTTCAGCCGCTAAGCTTGCTGAGAAGCTAAAGGTAAGCAGACAGATTATAGTTGGAGATATTGCACTTATGAGAGCAGAGGGCATGGAGATAAAATCAACTCCAAGGGGATATATTCTCACTCATAAGACAGATGTCTATCCATATATCGGAACCATTGCTTGTAAACATTACTCAGATAATATGCTTGATGAACTTTACACCATAGTTGACTTTGGTGGAACCTGTATAGATGTCAAGATAGATCATATCATCTATGGCGAAATCACAGGTCAGCTTGATATTTCATCTAGATATGACGCAGATGTCTTTATGAGTAAGATAAATGAGGCAGATCAGCCACTTAGCAGGCTATCTGATGGGATCCACGAGCATCGTATAGGGTGCAGAGACAAAGAAATCTTTGATATGATCCGAAAGGAACTGCTTGCCAAAAAAATAATAATTGAGTAAGAAGACGATAAAACCGCTGAATGCATAGCACTCAGCGGCTTTTGTTTGTTATACTACTTTGATAAACTGAATTACTCAGCAATTTCTTCTACGAACTTACGTCCGTACTCTCTAAGCTGCTCGATAGTCTCCTGATCTGGTGCCCAGTTTACACGGATACCATCGTTTACGATTGCAAACTTTGATTCCTCTAGGAATTCCCTGATTAGCTTAGCAGCCTCTCCGCTCCATCCGTAGCTTCCGAATGACGCAGCCTTCTTGTTCTTGAACTTAAGACCCTTGATCATCTCTAGAATACCAGCGATAGCGTATGAGAAACCGTTGTTTATTGTAGGTGATCCAACAAGGATAGCCTTTGACTTAAATACTTCTACAAGGATATCATTCTTGTCGTTCTTTACAGCGTTAAGTATCTTAATCGTTGTATTTGGACTTGCCTGCTGAATACCCTCAGCGATAGCTTCTGCCATCTTTCTTGTTGACTGCCACATTGTATCATAGATAAGTGTGATCTGGTCTTCCTGATAGTTGTTAGCCCACTTAGCGTATAGATCCATGATTAGACCAATGTTCTCACGCCAGATGATTCCGTGGCTAGGGTGCAACTAGATCAATCTTTAGGTTCATTCCCTGAACCTCAGCTAGCTTCTTTGTTACGAAATGTGCTAAATGGTGTGATGATGTTTGTGTAGTACTTCTCAGCCTCATGAAGTAGCTTTGAAATGTCATCCATATCATCATAAAGCATTTCTGATGCATAGTGCTGACCGAATACGTCATTACTGAATAGAATGTTGTCTCCTGTCATGTATGTCATCATTGTATCTGGCCAGTGAAGCATTGAAGCCTCAACGAATACAAGCTTGCTATCACCGATTTCTAGCTCGTCGCCAGTCTTAACATTTACATAGTTCCAATTCTGGTGGTAAAGACCTCTTAGAATTGACTCACCCTTCTTTGTGCAATAGATAGGTGTATTTGGAATTTCTCTCATCAAAGCAGGAAGTGTTCCACTGTGATCTGACTCATTGTGGTTCATTACGATGTAGTCGATTTCCTTTAGGTCGATTTCTTCCTTTAGTCTGTTTACAAATTCTGTATCGTATGGACCCCAAACAGTGTCTATCAATACAGTCTTCTTATCGCGAATAAGATATGAGTTGTATGATGATCCTTCCATTGTTGAAAGCTCATCTCCATGGAATTTCTTTAGTTCCCAGTCAATCTTACCAACCCATGTTACTTTGTCCGTTACTCTTTTACTCATTAAATAACCTCCTAGTTAAACAATCACTCAAACTTTACCCATTAAATTAGTTCTTCAATAATACTACAAAATTGTTCTTTAGTATCTACTGAGTTGATTTTTGCCCTTACCGCAGAGCTACCCTTAATCCCCTTTAGATACTTTGCTGTGAATTTGCGCATCTCTCTGACTGCGACATACTCACCCTTGTACTCACAAAGCTCAAGCATGTGGCGAACTATCATGGATTTTATATCCTCTACGCTCACCTCTTCCTGAAGCCTTGCATAGCTTGCATCTATATAATCCGAGCTTTCAGCATCGGTATTTGTCAAATTGATTCCTTCTTGCTCCTTTAAATAAGCCTGCCTTAGCTCCTTGAAAATCCATGGATTCCCTAGCGATGCTCTTCCTACCATTATGAAATCACATCCGGTCTTATCAAACATATTCTTGGCATCTTTATACGAGCAAACGTCACCGTTTCCGATTACAGGAATTGATACTGCCTTCTTGACATTTGCGATCTGCTCAAGATCAGCTTCTCCGCTGTAGTACTGCTCACGCGTTCTTCCGTGTACAGCCACTACGCTTCCGCCACCAGCCTCTATGGCCTGAGCAGCTTCTACTGCAGCGTTCTCAGAGCAGCCTTGTATTCCTATCCTTATTTTAGCAGAAACTGGTTTATTTGTCTCTCTTGTCATCGCCTTTATTATTCGATAAATTAGCTCAGGATCTCTAAGAAGTGCAGACCCTTCACCGTTCTTTACGATTTTGGGCACTGGACAACCCATGTTTACATCAAGGATTACATTTGGAAGCTCATTCAGCATTGATGTTGCTCTTGCCATGATATCTGGCTCTGAACCGAATATCTGTAATGCAACAGGAACCGTCTCTCCCTCCATATCGAGAAGCTTTGGCGTTTTTCTATCGCCATAGCACAGTCCCTTAGCGCTCACCATCTCTGTATAGACCATGGAAGCACCCATCTCTGCACAAAGCATTCTGTATACCTTATCAGTAAAACCCGCCATAGGCGCAAGAAAAAATGGTGTTTCAAACTCTAAACCTTGAATTTGAAGCATTTTCCCATTACTCATTTACTGATTCTCCCGTCTTAGGGCAATTATGTCTTGGAGTCTTTTTGTTCTTCTGATAGATGATTTCTAGACCCTCTAGTGTCAAAAGCTTATCCACATAGTCGATGCAACCTACACCGCTATCAATCAAAGCAGAGAAGCCTCCAGTTGCAACGACAGTTATCTTCTTGTCGCCGACATACTCCTGCATCTCTTTCTTCATCTTTCGCACTATATAATCACATATACCCATATGACCGTAAACTAACCCAGATTGCATACTTTCTACCGTATTTCTGCAAATAGTTTTTCCTGGTTCTTCGATTTCTACCTTAGGTAGCTTTGATGTCTTCTCAAAAAGTGCCTCTGATGAAATCTTAAGTCCTGGTGCAATAGTTCCTCCAAGGTATTCGCCCTTATCGGTAATTGCACAGAAGGTAGTTGCTGTTCCTAGGTCGATAAGAATCAGTGGTCCGCCATATTTGTGGATAGCTGCAACTGCATTTACTATTCTATCTGCTCCAACCTGCTTAGGGTTATCATACTTGACGATAAGGCCAGTCTTAACACCTGAAGCTACAACGATTGCCTGCTTTCCGAAGTATTTTACTGCCATGTGCTGAAGCGTGAATAGCACCGATGGAACTACTGTCGATATAATCATATCATCGATTTCGCTCATGTCTATCTTCTCGTAGTCAAATAGCTGTTTTAGCAGCATTCCATACTCGTCAGCGCTCTTACGTGTGTCTGTCTCTATGCGCCAGTTTGTTAATAGTACTCCGTCCTTAAATACTCCAAGGACTGTATTACTGTTGCCTACGTCAAAGGCTAATAGCATATTTATTCTCCTCAATCTGTAACGCTAATTTACTTGATTTAGCTTGTTCTACTACTAGTTAATTACTTTTTCTAATCTCTTTAGTGCAAGTGCAATTGTAAGTCCTGGAATCACGCGATTTCCGGTTATATCGGCTCCAAGCACCTCATTTATCTTCTTGAGTCTATATTGCACAGTGTTTGTGTGTATGCCCATGAACTGCGATGTCTTGCCACTGTTCATTCCCGCATCTATAACAAAAGTTTCAAGCGTCTCTAAAAGCTGCTTAGCTTTGTTTTCGCCCATTTCCTTGTTAAATGCCTCAAGCAAATCAAGATAGTTCTTTTTGATATATCCACCCTGTACCTGAATATTGATACAGTTTGAAACAAGCACCATCTCATACTTGGAGAAAACTCTTTTGAACGGGAACACGCTCTCAACTAGAGTCCATGTCTCGCTGATGAGTCTAAATCCATCTCCAGCTCCCTCAAGTCCATCAAGTCCTGTTGTGTGGAAAATTCTAACTCCCTTTCCTAATTCCTTTAGACTATCGTAAAGCTCTATGCAGCTGAACTTAGTGCCAGAATGCTCATCCTTAGGCTTACCGAGAAGAACTAGTCCGTAGGTCTCAGCTCCATCCTGTATGCTTAAAACCTCGTTCCCGCTGCGTTCCTCGTAGCCAGCCATCTTCTTACGAGCATCTGATGTATTAACGCCCTTAGCATAGAATACGCTCAAAATGTTATCCGCTTTGATACCCATAGTGTCCTTTAGCGAATATGCAAGGCTCTTATTTCCTCTTATCAAGGCTTTGATAAACTCAGCCTTCACATCACGCTCAGGCGTGTACTTCCACATTCCTATAGCAAGCTCAATAATTTCAGCAAGCTTAGTTATCTCGACACTAGAATATCTATCATCGTTATCTACTATTAGGAGGAAGTATTTCTCGTCTCCGATGTTAACAGCTCCCCAATATGTTATAACGCCATCTAGATTTGTCATTGAGTACAGAGCCCCTGCCTCACTGCTAGATTTCTTCTGAAGTATTCTAACAGCATCCGCAACGGTAACATTGTTTCTTGTCTCGACGACTAAAATTGGATTGAAGTCCTTAGATATAAGGGCCATCTGAAAATCATTACTTACTGCCGCTTCCTTGACCGCTGCCTGAAAGGTCTTATGCTTCTCAAAGTCTAGAAGGTGATATATCGTGTTGTTTATCAAATTGTTATTGAATGTTGCTCCAAGAAGAAGCTTATCCATGATCTGCTCTATAGCATCAGCATATCCATAGTCGCTTCCTTCTGGAATGAATATCAAAGGCATTCCCATAGCCTCTGCTATTTCAATCATCTGCACATAATCTTCCCTATCCGCATCGCTTACATGAAACACGACAAGTGCCGCTATTCCGCAAGCAGCAAGCTCCTTAACAGCCTGCGCCTGCTTTAGCGTATCGTTTTTCATTGCGTAAAAAGACGTCAGAACAACTTGCTCCCTAACACCGTTATTTGCAACTGCAGTCTCCACATCTGCAGCATCCATAACAGAAACTGTGCGTACGCTGTTTTCTAAATTTCGCTTTCCCGCAACGATTTTACAGTTTTTAAATACATCTAGTTCTAGACAATCCTTGACAGTAATCTTCATACAGTCCCCTTAATAATTCTATTGCTTATTTTATAGCTATTAACTATTCCTCATCTCTGCGATGTGTTGTACCGTCTGCGCTCACATACTGATTTCTGAGTCTCTCTATCTCTTCCATTAGACGTTCCTCAGCTTCGCGTCTTAGTTTTTCGCTTTCCTCAGCCTCCTGAGCATTAACCTTCTTTATCTCTGCTTCCTTTTCCATTACATCGTTTTCGATGTCTTCAGCAGACTTCTCCCCTGTGTATAGCTGCTCAAACTGCTGTCCATCAAGTGTCTCAACAGCAAGCAGTGCCTGAGCTACACGCTCTAGCTTATCGAGGTTTTCAGAAATTATCTTCTTAGTCTCCTCAAATGCCTCTTCAACTATTCTTCTGATCTCGTGATCTATCTCAGCTGCAACCTCTTCAGAGTAAGACTTCTTGCTTGAGAAATCGTTACCTAGGAAAACTTCCTCAGAATCAGAGTAGTTAACTGGACCAAGCTTATCTGAGAATCCATACTTTGTAACCATGGCTCTTGCTACATCTGTTGCACGCTGAATATCGTTGCTTGCACCTGTGCTGATATCATCAAGTGTCAAAAGCTCTGCAACTCTTCCACCAAGCAAATGCTTGATATCGTTTAGCATCATACCCTTTGTTGCATACTGCTTATCTTCCTCAGGAAGCTGCATTGTAAATCCACCTGCTCCTCCACGAGGGATTATTGTAATCTGGTGTACAGGGTCTGATCCAGGGATACTTCTCATCACAATTGCGTGACCCGCCTCGTGATAAGCTGTGAGCTTGCGCTCCTTCTCTGTAATAACTCTGCTCTTTTTGGCAGGTCCAGCGATAACCTTCGTTGTCGCCTCTTCTATCTCAGCCATTCTTATAAATCTGCCGTTTCTTCTAGCTGTAATCAAAGCAGCCTCGTTTAGCAGGTTCTCAAGATCAGCAGGTGTAAATCCTGGAGTTCTTCTTGCGATGATTGCTGGTGATACCTCATCAGCAAGTGGCTTTGTCTTGGAGTGAACTTTGATTATCTCTTCTCTACCCTTAACATCAGGTCTTCCGATTACAACCTGTCTATCAAAACGTCCTGGTCTTAGTAGTGCTGATCAAGAACGTCAGGTCTATTAGTTGCAGCGATGATGATGATTCCGGAGTTCTCTCCAAAACCATCCATCTCAACAAGTAGCTGGTTAAGGGTCTGCTCTCTCTCATCGTTTCCGCCACCAAGTCCTGCGCCACGCTTACGTCCTACCGCATCAATCTCATCGATAAATACAATACAAGGTGCGCTTCTCTTAGCTTGATCAAATAGATCTCTTACTCTGGAAGCACCAACTCCGACAAACATCTCTACAAAGTCTGAACCACTTATTGTAAAGAATGGTACTCCTGCTTCTCCTGCTGTTGCTCTTGAAACATAAGTCTTACCTGTTCCCGGAGGGCCTACTAGAAGAACGCCCTTAGGTATTCTAGCTCCAACCTCCTGATACTTTCTCGGATCTCTTAGGAAGTCTACAATCTCCTGTAGTTCCTCCTTCTCCTCCTTGAGGCCAGCTACATCATCAAAGGTAATCTTGCGACCCTCACCGCGATATAGTCTTGCCTTGCTTTTTCCAAAGGAAAACGCCTTGCCATTGCCTCCCTGATTCATCATAAGGTAAACTAGGAATCCTAGTGAAACTATCATGATTACGCTTGGAAGGATGTTGATCAGCATAGATGAAGCAGAGCTTGGGTCATCTGTCTCAACCTTAAGCTTACCCTCCTTCATCTGAGGATAAATGTATTCCTTCTCAAGATGGTCAATCTCTGTGATATACGGAGCGTATGTGTACACATACTGCTTCTTTCCATTGACCTTTTTCTTGAGCAAGCCAGTCATCTTAGTATTTGTAATATTTACTTCGCTAAACTTCTCGTTCTTTAGGTCATTAGCAAATGTTGAATATTTTACCTTCTTTACCTGATCGGTATCGCCACCCTTGTAGAAGTATGCAACTCCAAGGATGATTGCGAAGATAAGCAGATATACAGTAAAATTCTTTCTAAACTTCTTCAATTAATATTCCTCCTGTAATAACTAGATATGTGCACTTTGATTGCTCAAAATTTGTTCTTCTTAACAAAATAGCCATTATATTTTATCATACCGGCACAGTTAGTTCAACCGATATATATGTTTTTGTATCGGCGTCAAGCCTTAAAATATCGGAGACTTCCGCGAATTTCACCTTAGCATTAGATAGGCTATTTTCGTCGACAAGAAAATAGCCGAGAACCTCGTTTCCTATTGCTAGAATCAAAACCTGTTCTCTATCAAATTTTGGTATCTTTCTATCGACAAAAAGATTCTGTATCTTCTTATGACCAAATGAGAATCCCATAGTATCTCCAGCTCTTCTATATCTTACTTTGATCAAAGATAAGGCATCATCTCCATACTTTTTCTTGAGCTTATCTGCATCAATCAAGAGTAGCTTAACTGCCTTATTTTCTAAGGCACACTCATCTGTGCTCCTAACTTTGATAGATATATGCTCTAGGTATTGATCTGCACCAAAGGCATTTGCCTTCATCAAAGCAACATCCGCATATTCCTTGTAAATCATATATCCGTTTGGTAAATTAGCACTCGCCGATGCAAGCTTACTCGAAACGATATCCTCACAAGCTTTGTAATGTGCAAAGCCCATGTCTGAACTCATGCCGATTTTCTTTAGCGCCTGCACTATGACTCTTCTCCTAATGCTAGGCTCTAGCTTTGATATATCTACACCTGAAAGGATTATTTTATTCGCCTCTTTACTAAAGCTTTTCGTAATTTTCTCTAGCTCTTCACATGCGAGCTTTTCTAGGAAGTTCCTATCCTCCTCGGCACTCAAGGCAAGCCTATTCAAAGCCTTCTTGAACTCTGGATTATACTGCTCCTCTATCAAAGGAATCAGAGAAAGCCTTATCCTGTTACGATTATATATCTCCTCAAAATTAGTTTTATCAATTTGTGGCTCAAGTCCCTCAAGCTTGCAGTACTCATTTATATCCGTCTTATATGTATCCAGCAGCGGTCTTATAATAAGCCTTCCTTGCTCATCGCATCTGATATGGTTTATTCCTACAAGACCATCGGTTCCCGTTCCTCTCATAAGCCTAAACAAAACAGTCTCAGCCCTGTCATCTGCGTTTTGGGCAACGGCAATCTTTATTTTTTCACTTGGAACTCCGCCCTTTGCTATCTCATCAAATACCTCAGCAAAAGAAGAATATCTAAACAATCGACCAGCTTCTTCGGTTGAAAGCCCTTTTGACTTTGCATACTCCTCGCAGTCAAAGCTATAAACCCTGCATTTTATGTTTCTATCGGCACAAAATTTTACGCAAAATTCCGCGTCATCGCTAGCCTCTTTTCTTAGCCCGTGGTTTATGTGAACCGGATAAAGCTTTAGATTCATGCTATCTGAAACTCTGTACAATATATCAAAAAGGCACAAAGAATCCGCCCCTCCAGAGAGACCGATTACAATGTGCTCGTTTTCGCTTATTAAACTGTATTCGGAAATAGTCCCTAGGACGCTTCCGTAAACAATATTATCTTCACCTTGTTTCATAGTTTAATCCGTAAAATCTCATAGCGTTTTCAAAGGTCTTCTTAGAAGCCTCCTCAAAGCTTATCCCCTTTATCTCAGCAACTTTTGCAGCTGTGTGTTCAACATACCAAGGCTTGTTAGGTCTTCCCCTATACGGCTCAGGCGTCAAAAATGGCGCATCTGTCTCAACCATAATGTATTCTAGTGGAATTTCTTCGACTACCTTGATAGTCTTCTTGTTGTTCTTGAAGGTTACAGGTCCGCAGATTCCTATCGTTGCTCCAAGCTTAACATACTGCTTAGCTAGCTCGCTGCTTCCTGAGAAACAGTGTATATCAACCCTGCAATCAGGTGCTTCCTTCCCATCTGCAAGCATGCGCATCGGAAACATCGCTGCTCTTTCATCGCTAAGAGCCCCTTCTTCAATCAAGATATCCATTGTCTCTTGATCTGCTTCTCGCGAATGAATAACTATTGGCATCTTTAGCTCGTTTGCTAGCCTTATCTGCCTTCTAAACCAATACCTCTGGTCCTCCTTGCTTGAGCGCATATAGTGATAGTCAAGTCCAATCTCACCGATGGCCTTAACACCCTCCTGCATAGCAAGTGATTTTATCTCCTCATAGATTGCCTCCGTCATAGAGCCACTATCATGAGGATGAACTCCTACAGCAGCCACACACCACGGATTTTTCCATGGCGTGCTTTGCTGCAAGCTTTGACGACTTAAGGTCATAACCTATATCAGCTACATATTTGAGCAGCTCGCTATCCTTTATTCCATCCATCAAAAGCTTTCTCTCTTCGTTAGAGAATGAATCTTCATTTAGATGTGTATGTGAGTCAAATAACATGCTTTTGCTCCTCCATATGTTTCAACCTGCATCTTTGAATTTACTAGCAAACAGGATTTCCATCAGGAGCTTCTGTTGTCACTAGCTCAAGCTTCTTATCTCCGTCTGCAAAGATAATCATTCCGTTTGACTCCTCACCTCTAATCTTACGAGGCTTCAAATTTGCCACTACTACGACTTTCTTTCCTACCATTTCTTCTGGCTTATAGTGCTCTGCAACACCTGAGACTATCTGTCTAGTCTCTGTTCCAAGCTTAACCTTGAAAACAAGGAGCTTCTTGGCATCCTTATGCTTAGCTGCCTCAAGAATTGTTCCGACTCTCATGTCAATCTTGTCAAAGTCATCAAACTCAATCTCTGGCTTTAGCTCTAGCTTCTCTTCCACCTCTGCAGGTGCAGGCTTAAGAGCCTCTAGCTCAGCAAGTTCCTTCTCTATATCTAACCTAGGGAATATAGCATCACCCTTGCGAACCTGAAGTCCAGCCATCATATCAAAGCGATATGCATCTTCCCAAACTATATCTCCATCGATACCTATCTGTTCTCTAACCTTCATAGTTGTAGAATGCATGAAAGGATAAATCAAAATGGATACGACTCTTAGGGCTTCTGCAAGGTGGTGCATGCAAGTGTTCAGTGAATCAACCTGGCTCTCATCCTTTGCAAGAACCCAAGGCATTTTCTCATCAACATACTTGTTAGCACGTCTTACGAGAACCCATACTTCCTCAAGCGCATTGCTGAAAGAGAACTTGTCCATCTGTGCATTAACCTTATCAGCAGCTTCAAGAGCAATTTTCTCTAAATCTGCATCAAACTCATCCTTGCTAGCTGCAGCAGGAATTACTCCACTGCAATATTTTTCTATCATAGAAACAGTTCTTGATACTAGATTTCCTAAATCATTTGCTAAATCGTAGTTCATACGCTTTAACATGATTTCATTTGTGAATATTCCATCCTGTCCGAATGTATACTCTCTGAGAAGGAAGTATTTTAGCGCATCGATTCCATATCTTTCGATAAGCATTACAGGGTCAACCACATTGCCCTTTGATTTACTCATCTTACCACCGTCTATCAAAAGCCATCCGTGTCCAAGAACCTGCTTTGGAAGAGGCTCATCCATAGACATCAGCATAGCTGGCCAAATGATGCTGTGGAATCTCACGATTTCCTTACCTACTAGATGAACATCTGCAGGCCAATACTTGTCGTATTCAGCTCTGTCGTCTGGATATCCTAGAGTTGTTATGTAGTTACTAAGCGCATCTAGCCATACGTAGATTACATGCTTTTCGTCGATAGGTACCGGAATACCCCAATCAAAGCTTGTTCTTGAAATACATAGATCTTCAAGACCCTGATTGATAAAAGCTCTCATCTCATTTCTTCTCGACTCTGGCTCTAGGAACTCTGGCCTTTCATCATATAGCTTAAGAAGCTTATCTCCATACTCTGAAAGTTTGAAGAAGTAGGCCTCCTCATGAGCTGGCTCAACCGCTCTTCCACAGTCTGGACATTTTCCGTCTACTAGCTGGCTCTCAGTCCAAAAAGCCTCGCAGTCAGTACAGTAAAGTCCCTCATACTGTGACTTATATATGTCGCCCTTCTCGTACATCTTCATAAAGATTTCTTGAACACGCTTAGTATGTCTTGGTTCAGTTGTTCTTACAAAGTCATCGTATGATATCTCCATAGTCTCCCAAAGCTTTAGGATTCTGCTTACGACATCATCTACATAGGCCTGTGGAGTTACTCCAGTTGCCTCTGCCTTCTTCTGTATCTTCTGACCATGCTCATCTGTACCAGTCTGAAATCTCACGTCATAGCCCTGAAGTCTCTTAAATCTAGCCATTGCATCAGCCATGACTGTACAGTAAGTATGTCCGATATGCAAATCCGAGCTTGGATAGTATATCGGCGTAGTAATATAATATGTGCCCTTGTTATTATTTGCGCTCATCTATCTTCCTTTCCGAAGCCTTGGCTTCGCAATTTATTTATTCAAGCCTAAAAAGCGGCAGCGCAGTATCTTGGTGCGCGCCGCTATAAATATACAGTTTGCTTATGAGTCTAGCTCTTCCTCAGCCCAGTCGTCATTTGACCACTCTTCTGCTGGCCAGTCCTCATTTACAAAAATCTTCTTCATAACTCTGTCAAGACCTACAACAATAGTAGCGCCTGCTGCTGCACCAAAGCCCAAAACAACTAGGCTTGTCTTAAGCGCCTTCTTAGCCTTACAACTCTTATTAGCTTTTTCTGCCCTCTTACACTTCTTCATTTCAAATCCTCCTTATTTGTACAATCGTCTCTTTACATATTCGACAATAAGGTTTGCTGCTTCCTCATCGCTGATGTAGCTAGTATTTATAGCTAGATTATAGTTCTCGTAGCTACCCCACTTCTTTCCAGTATGGAAGCTGTAGTAGTTAACCCTTGCCTTTCCATAGTCAGTGATGAGTTTCTTTACCTTGGATGGATCTTCGCCGTACATCTCTACGCAGCGCTTAATCTTATCATCCATCTCAGCATATATAAATACATTGGTTACACCGCTGACATCCTCGAGAATGTAATCTGCACACCTACCAACTATTACTCCCTCTCCAGTATCAGCAATCTGTCTTATTATCTCAGATTGTGCTACAAATAACTTCTCATCTACTGATACGGGATCTGCAGCAAAGGCTTCTCCAAAGGTCATAGCTGATGCAAATGTGTAGGACAAGCTGCTCTTTGCTCTAAGCTCTGCTGACTCTATTATCTCAGGAGATAGACCGCTCTTTTCGGATGCTAATTCAATTATCTCCTTGTCGTAAAGAGGAATATTTAGCTTCTCAGCGACGAGACGACCTATCATTCTTCCGCCACTGCCATATTCTCTACTTATGGTAATTATATTTCCCATAAAATCACCTCTCCGTCAGGCTGTATGCCATTACAATATTATTTATATATTATATACCATTTAGGCGATTATGTGAACCATATCTTACTCTAGCTCTTCAAATTGAGAGTTGTATAAATCTGCGTAGAAACCCTTTGCTTCAAGAAGCTTCTCGTGGCTTCCCTGCTCTATGATATCACCGTCCTTCATAACAAGAATTATATCAGCGTTTTTGATAGTCAAAAGCCTGTGAGCAATGATAAAGCTGGTGCGTCCTTTCATAAGCTTGTCCATGGCTTTTTGTATCATTACTTCAGTTCTAGTATCAACCGAAGATGTCGCCTCATCAAGTATCATGAGTTTCTTATTAGCAAGTATTGTTCTTGCTATTGTCAAAAGCTGTTTTTGACCCTGTGAAACATTTGATGCATCCTCATTTAGCTCCATATCATAGCCTCCTGGAAGAGTTCTGATGAACTTGTCAGCATAAGCTGCCTTTGCTGCCTCAATAACCTCTTCATCCGTAGCATCAAGCCTTCCGTATCTAATGTTTTCCATGATACTGCCCTTAAATAGCCAAGTATCTTGAACAACCATACCGAAGTTTTTTCTGAGCTCATGTCTATCTATATTATTGATATTTATTCCATCAAGCTTTAATAGCCCCTGCATCCACATCGTAAAATCTCATCAAAAGTTTTACTATCGTAGTTTTTCCGGCACCTGTAGGTCCTACAATTGCAATTTTTTGACCTGGTTCAACACGAACTGTAAAGTCCTTAATTACCGGCTGGTCTACCTTGTATCCGAACCTTACATGCTCAAAATCTACAGATCCTGAAAGTTCACCATCTATGGTAACCGCATCACGCGTAGCTTCTTCCTCTTCCTCCTCAAGGAACTCAAATACTCTCTCAGCTGCTGCAGTCATTGACTGCACCTGGTTTACAACCTGAGCAACCTGCTGCATTGGCTCTGTCAAATTCCTTACATACTGGATGAAGGCCTGAATGTCACCAATTCCTATACGGCCTTTGATTGCCAAAAATCCACCTGAAATTGCTACGCCAACATAGCCTAGATTTCCAACAAAGCTCATAAGCGGCATCATTATTCCTGAAAGGAACTGAGACTTCTTTGCGCTCTTAAATAGCACTTCGTTTGTCTCATCAAAAGCTTCAATGGTTTCAGCCTCTTTGTTAAATGCCTTTATAACTAGCTGTCCTGAATAGTTTTCCTCAACCATTCCATTGATTTTTCCAAGATATTTTTGCTGAGTGCTGAAATAGCTCTGCGACTTCTTTATAACAGTTCCAAGAAGAACTGCTGAAACTGGCAAGATACAGAATGTAATCAAGGTCATCAAAGGTGAAATTGTCAGCATCATTACTATGGTTCCTATGATGGTTGCAAAGGACGTTATGATCATTGTAAAGCTTTGATTTAGCCCTGTTCCTAGAGTATCTACGTCATTTGTTATACGAGAAAGCACATCGCCGTAAGGCCTGCTCTCGAAGTACTTCATAGGCATGCGGTCAATCTTTTCGGATATCTCTCGTCTCATCCTGTAAGCGAGTTTCTGAGTTATTCCCGTCATTATCCAGCCTTGAATGAAACTGAATGCAACGCTCGTCACATAAAGAGCCAAGGTTATAAGCAGGATTTTACCTATCAGAGTAAAATCAATTCCTCCAGTACCATTCACCTTCTTCATAAGGCCATTTGCAAGCTCTGTTGTCGCCTTACCCATAACCTTAGGACCAGCAACTGAGAACACTGTCGAAATAGCCGCCATGACCATCACTGCAAATATCGCATACTTGTATCTGCCCATATATTTGAAGAGTTTTCCCAGCGACTTTCTAAAGTTCTTTGGCTTATCGACACTCATCCCTCTTCCCATTTTGCTGCGAGGCGCACGATTGTTATTCTTATTTTCCATGTCTACGCCTCCTCTATTCCTAGTTCCTTGTTAGATAGCTGAGAGCTTGCAATCTGCGCATATATATCGCATGTTTTTAGAAGTTCCTCATGCTTTCCTGAAGAAACTATTCTTCCTTCATCTAAAACCAAAATATTATCCGCATTTACGATGGTGCTGATTCTCTGCGCAACAATCAAAACTGAAGCACCCTTGGTCTTTTCGCCAAGCGCCTTTCTCAGTTTTACATCGGTCTTCATATCAAGGGCCGAGAAGCTATCATCAAATACATAAACACTAGGGTCCTTTGCTATCGCTCTTGCAATTGCAAGCCTCTGCTTCTGTCCTCCTGATACATTGCTTCCACCTTGTGAAATCGAAGTATCAAAACCATCAGCTTTTTCCTCTATAAAATCAAGGGCCTGTGCTATCTCTGCTGCTTTCTTAAGCCGAACTTCGTCTGCTTTGCGGTTTCCAAAACGAAGGTTACTTGCTATCGTTCCAGAGAACAAAGTTCCCTTTGTGGCACAAGGCCTATCTGATTTCTGAGTTCCTTAAGATCAAGTTCCCTAAGATCGACACCATTTAGCTTGATGGAGCCTTCCGTCACATCGTAGAATCTGGGAATGAGATTTACTATAGTGCTTTTTCCTGCTCCCGTACTTCCTATCATTGCTGTAACCGTACCAGGTCTTAATGTGAAGCTTATATCTTCTATTGCATTGTTTTCTGCACCAGGAAATCTAAAGCTTACATGCTCAAATTCAAGGACTCCGTTTGCTGTTCCCGCTTCACCGTTTAACGGCAAGCTCTTAGGCTCTTTTGGGTTCAGTATTGAAGACTTTGATCTTATAACCTCATCTATTCTATCTGCCGCAACGCTTGCTCTTGGAAGGATGATGGACATTACTGTCAGCACTACAAACGACATGACTATCTGAATCGAGTAACTGATAAATGCAGTCATAGCACCAACTCTTAGCGTTCCCATGTCGATGCGATTTGCACCTGCCCAGGTTATTCCGATAACCAGAACGTCCATAATAAGTATCATCGTAGGAAACATGAAGGTCATGACCCTGTTTGTAAAGAGCTGATTCTTTCTTAACTTTTGATTCGCCTCATCAAAGCGTTTTTCCTCCTCTTCTTCTCTACCGAATGCTCTGATAACAGATAAGCCCGTCAGAATTTCTCTCGAGACTAGGTTCATATCATCGACTAGAACCTGCATTTTCTTAAACTTAGGCATTGCCACTACAACTAGGAGTGCTATTATCAAAAATATTACAAGAAGCGCAACTGCAATAACCCATCCCATTTTAGCACCTGTCTGAGTTACCTTATATACTCCGCCAAGCCCCATGATAGGAGCAAAGAGGGCCATCCTTAGAAGCATGACACTAACCTGCTGAATCTGCTGAACATCGTTTGTGCTTCTTGTTATCAGAGAAGCAGTGGAGAATTTATCCATCTCTGCATTTGAAAAGCTGATTACATTTTTGTAAATCTTTGATCTAAGATCTCTACCTATGCCCGCAGCAACACCAGAAGCTAGGTACGCAGCCATCACAGATACTACTAGCATCAAAAATGAGAATACTACCATTCTTAATCCAGCTGACCATAGGTAGGATTTCTGCATAGCATCTATATCGATACCAGCCTTTTTCTGCATATCAACTGCGTATGCCATGCCCATGGATTTTACGGTTTTTTCACCTACCTTATCTATTGTTTTCTCAAGCTTTTCGCGCTCTTTACCTATCTGCTCCTTAAGTACTGCTAGCTCAGAGTCCATTGCGCCTACATTTTCTGTAGCACTAGCATTTTCGTCTGCGTTTTTGACAGAAGCCTCACCACTCTTTTCTTGCAGCTTTTCAAATTGGTAGCTCAACGCAAGAGGAACAAGGAGCTTATCATCTAGCTTTGATAGCTCATCATCGCTTGTTTTTAGATTATATGTCTTGCCGTCATCAGACTTTTGGTATGCCGTATCCCAAAGCCTTAGTTCATTGTCGTTCATAAAGAGCTTCGCCTGCTCAAAATCCTCAGATTTTATCTTGCTAGGCACTATGTGCTCCTGACCCTTATTCTGTATTCCGGTATCGATGATATCTGATGTGTACTGTGGTAGTGAAAGCATGCAATACGCCTGAACCACAAGTAAGATCATTATCATAAACACCGTCTTTTTGTACGGCAAAAAATTCCTAAATACGTTTCTCACTGTTTTCCCCTATTTCTTTGCTTCTTCTCTTGCTTTCATTTCTTCCTTGCTTGCCTTAACGAAAGCTTCTAGATCCTCAAGCAGCTTATTTGACTTCTCATCTCCAAGTCTTGCAAATATAGCTTCTGAGAACTCTTCAAATGACTTCATCCAAGCCTTTTTGCTGTTCTTCACCCCTTTGTTGTAAGCTTTTACAAAGGTGTTTCTTCTGTCCTGTTTATCCGTGTGTCTCTCTATATATTCTTTTTCTTCAAGAGATTTCATTGTTCTTGAGACTGCAGGAGCAGAAAGCTCAAGGTATCTTGCGATGTCGCTAACCTTCACATCACCGCTCTTTGATATTCTTGATATAGCAGACATGGTCTTAAACTCAATTTCGCTAATCCCTGTAAGCATGTTACCAAACTTAAGCTTGTGAAGCCTTGCAATTATTGCTGCAAACTTCTGAGAATAGCTCATATTTTCGGTATTTATATTGCCACAATCAAAATTCATTTTGCCTTTCCTTCCTCATATATAAAATATTTATCTTTGTTAATACTTAACTATGTTAAATATTATAGCACGAAAGTGGGCTATAGGACAAAAAGTGTTGATGACTAATCCCAATAAACCGGATAGTTACTTGAATTATGTAGCTCGCTCCATACAACTGCATCTCCCCACATAGGAATAGTATCTTCTAGTTGTTTCTTGGTAGTCATCTTCTTGTAAATATCATCTATGCTCTTGTTTGTAGGCATTGTTTTTTTAATATCTCAGAAGCAGAAAGCGGTTTTTGGTGAGTGCATATAGCACCACCAAAAACCGCTTTAATTCTTCTCTCAACAGATAAGCCTCTATGGTTATGCAGCATCTCCCTAAGACAAGCATTTACACCACCTTCTATTCGATTGTTTGTAGATGGAATATTAAACTCAGCTCTTAATTCTTTATCAAGATATGTGAATAGAGTATTGTCATTAAAGCAGTCTTAGAATTGATTTTTTTCAGCCTTTATCAGCCTTTCATGCTTAGGGTCTTGATTTGCCATTTTCATCATATGTTACTTCGCTTAAAAAAAACGCTTATGCTTCACAATCCAAGCTGTAAAAACGATTAACCCATATCTTTGAATCTTCAATACTTTTTTTACCTCAAACAGATCTCTAGCTAATGCATAAAGTTCTAGACCTGCTAAAGTATTTGGTCTACTTGTTGTATATCTTTTTAACCTGTGAAAATACGTGAAATACACATCTTTGGTGCTTTGCCTTTGGCCACTTTTTCTTAAGTGCTTTTTCTAAATCCCATTCCACCATCTGATACAACTACTTTAGGTTCTGCTATACGGCTCATTAGAGCCTCCCAAGCTCCTGAATGCTCATACCTGCATACATACCAACCTAATACATTATCTTTGTCACAGCATATCAAAATACACGATTTACGTGATAGATATATGCCATCTAAATACAGCACATCCTTTGGTTCTTCTATCTTTGGTGACATAACCCATATATCCCAAAACTTGGAGGTCTTTCTTCTAAAAGTTCTTCCACCACCTGACATATTACTTTGTACTTCTTTACTGAATAGCCAAGCTAGGAACTGCTGAAGCTGTTTAGTATCATTATCTATCTTTGGCGTAAATACCAACTTACAAGACTTACATAGCCATCTTTGGTTTCCCGATTTTTAGTTTGCCATTTTTTTGACACATTTAGATCCACAAATGGGACAATTAACCTGCTTCATAATATATTCCTCCAAGAACATTAATTCTAAGGAAGATATACCACGTTTTAACGTTGAAATTTGAATAGATTAGAAACTTTTCATCAACACTTTTTGTCCACCCTTAATCTTCTTTCAAAAAAGATTAAATCGCCACAGACATTGAATTATCAATGTGTATGGCGATTTTTATCAACACTTTTTGTCCTATAGCCCACGAAGTATTGTGATTCAAGAGTTTTTTGCAAAAAAAAACTCCTTAGATTGATATGTACCCTCTTTACTGGACACCCAGTAAGGAGGGTATTTTTATGCGTTACAGTCATGAGTATAAGTTAGAGTGTATCGAGCTATATAGACAAGGAATCTGGCCTGAAACGCCAGAAAGGATAAAAACGGCAAGATTTCGTAAAATGATTCGATACTGGGTTCGTATCGAAGAACAAAATGGACCAGACGCTTTAAAGCACTTAGGTAGTAACAAAGTGTGGACCCCTGAAGCGAAATATGAATTAGTTGCTAAAGTATTAGCAGGACAATCCAACAAGTCAGTTGCTATTTCTGCGGGTATCAGCGATGGAATGCTATATACATGGGTTCGCAAATACAAAGAATTGGGTTACAATGGTCTTGTGAATAAACAGAAAGGTCGCAAGAGCAATAACCCTGATATGAAAAAGAAAACGATTGAGCCCAAGCCTTTAACTGAATCAGAACGCGAAGAGTTAATCAGACTAAGAGCAGAAATTGCGGCAATGAAAGCTGAGATTGAAGTAGTAAAAAAAAGGATCGCCTTGAGACAAGAAAGATGGGCTGCGCAACTCAAGGCGAAAAAGCAGCAATCATCAAAGCGCTCAGAGAAGAAGGATACCAATTAAAATACCTACTAAAAGGTTTAAATATGCCTAAATCAACTTACTACTACGAAATCAGTAAAGTTGATACTGTAGGCTTTTAGAAATGCTGAACTCACTGAAGAAATCAAGAAAATATTTGAACAGCATAAAAGGTAGATATGGTGTAAGAAGAGTGTATAGAGAGCTCTTAAGACGTGGAAATATTGTTAATCACAAAAGAGTACAACGTATCATGCATTCCCTTGGATTGCAAGGCAAAAGACCTAAAGAGAAATATCATTCATTCAAGGGCGAAGTAGGTAAAGTAGCACCAAACATAATAGATAGGGACTTTACAGCGACAGCACCACTTCAGAAGTGGACAACTGATGTATCTCAGTTTAACTTTTCATGGGGAAAGTGTTATCTTTCTCCGATAATTGACATGTACACAAACGAAGTTATTTCATATGATTTATCGATGAGTCCAAACCTAAATCAAATCAAGAGAATGTTAGAGATGGCATTTAAAAAGTTCAAATCACTTACAGGATTAATATTTCATTCAGATCAAGGATGGCAATATCAACATAATTACTATCGTCAAGAACTAAAAAACAGAGGAATTATCCAATCAATGTCTAGGCGTGGCAATTGCATAGATAATTGCATTATGGAAACATTCTTTGGACGTCTAAAGAATGAAATGTACTACGGCTACGAGAAAGAATATGAATCATTTGAGAGCTTTTCAAAAGCACTAGATGAATACATAAGTTATTACAACAATGAAAGAATACAAAGAAAAACAAAATGGATGCCACCTGTAAGGTACAGGATAACATCCATGTGTTCCGCTTAGTTCATAACATGTGTCCAGGATTCTGGGTACATATCAGATAACTAAGGAGCTTTAATATCAAATTTATCTTGCCTTGTCTGAATCCCAGAAAGATCTTGAGAACAGTATTAGTATTGCGTACATTTCTAGTCTTCCAAGTAGCATTATAACCGAGCAAACTAGCTTACCTGCCGGTGAAAAAATCCTGTAATCAGCATTCACTATCTTTCCAAAACCCGCACCTACATTTGTGAATAGAGCAATAGGTGCCGTTAGCGTAGTCTCCATATCCATATTTTCTAGTGAGAGCACTAAAGCCGAAAGGAGGTACACCGCCATGAAAAGTAGTATGAACGTCGATACGATTGAAGCCTTGCTTGCTGAAACAGGTTTACCCTGAATTGTAACGGCTTTGATTGACTTTGGATGTATCCTCTTATACACACCTCTAGATATTAGCTTGAGGAATACTACAAACCTTATTACCTTGATTCCGCCACAGGTTGAATTTGCACATCCACCTATTAGGCAAACCGCTATCAAGACAACCTTGCAAACCGTTGGCCAGGTTCCAACATCGGCAAATAAGAAACCACTTGTGCATGCAAATGAAACTACACCGTAGAAAGCATTTAAGAGAGATTCCTTGATACCTGTACTTGTTCCTGAGATAAAGAGTCCTCCAGCAGTAAGCAAAGTTGCTACTGCTATTATTATGAGAAAGGCTCTGCTCTCTATATCTTTGATGATGTGTTTCATTCTACCCTGATATATGTTGATATATACAAGGAAGTTGAGCGACGAAATTATGGAAAATATTGCAATGACCATCTTCACGTAAGGTGTAAAGTACATATCGACCGTACCGTGATAGTCTAAAATACCAGCCGTACATATAGATGTCATGGTGTTAACTAAGGCCTCATAGAAAGGTACCTTGCCGAGCATAAGAAACATTAGCTCAAGCACTGAAATTCCAGCATATATACCATAGCAAAGATATGCGGTTTCCATGATTCTTGCGCTTCCCTGCATAAGTTCAGGGCCTGGAAGTTCAGCTGCAGCAAGCTTCTTACCACTTGCACCTAGCGACGACATAACAATTATGGCAAGAAGTATTACTCCCATTCCGCCAAGCCAACTCGAGGTAGCCTTCCAAAGCAAAATTCCTCTAGACATAAGATTAGGATCTATTACCCATGAGCTACTGGTTGTCCAAGATGCAACTGATTCAAATATCGCATCTACTACTGTAAAGCCCTGTCCTGCAAAAATGTACGGTAAAATTCCACCTGTAATTACAGTAAGCCAGCACACTAGTACTACAAAGTAGCTTTCTCTTGATTTTATTACCTTGCCTGTCTGTTTCTTTGTTAGGAATAAGCCTAAAACTCCAAGAAGAGAAAGTATTCCTATCGAAAGAGTCATGGCTCTAAGCGAGATAAGGTCGTGATCCATCGCTGCGCAAAGAAAGGATGGAAGCATGGTCGCACTCTCTAGCAATAGAAGCGTAGAGATTGTTCTAAATATCAATTTATGATTAAATGACAATTCCTACCTCCTTACACCCTATTGCTGTCCCAGTATCTAGGCGAAAATAGGACGAGCAAAGTAAATAGCTCTAGTCTTCCAGCAATCATCAAAACGGATAACACAAAGGTCGCGTAGTCTGAAAAACCGCTGAAATTCATAGTTGGTCCGACACCATTAAAGCCAGGACCCACATTGCTTAGGCATGTGAGAACTGCGGTAAAGCTTGTGACAAGATCTTTACCATCTACGGCAATAAGTAGTGTTCCAACAAAGAGCACTGCTATATAAAGAAAAATGAAATTAACTATACTTGTAACAACAGACTGCTGCACAGGAATCTTATTAATAGTCATATTAATGATTCTGTTTGGGTGTAGCTTCTGGAAAAATCCACGCTTAACATATTTGATAGCTGCAAGAATTCTAATCATCTTGACGCCTCCACCTGTGGAAGACGAGCACGCACCAGTTATCAAAACAATAAATATCAGCATCTTGCAGAAAGCTGGCCAAAGATCAAAGTCTGCCGTCGCATATCCCGTTGTAGTCATAACGGCAACTATGTGGAAGAAGGAATCTCTTATAGCCTTTGATATGCTTGCATACCCTCCCTCAAGCATCAGTACGATAGCTGAAGCAAATGAGAAAGTAAAGATAATTCCAAGGTATAGTCTTAGCTCCTCATCTGCAAAAAAATCCTTAAATCTCTTGCGAGGAATAAAGAAGTAAAGGTTAAAGTTTATTCCGCAAAGCGCCATAAATATGATTATAACCCACTGAATATAAGGACTTGTAAAATGTGCCACGCTGTCTGCATAGTTTGAAAACCCGCCTGTTCCAACGGTTCCAAATGTATGAATAGCTGAGTCATATGCACTCATTCCACCGACTACTAACAGAATAAATTCTACTACTGTAAATCCTATATATAGAATATATAGCGTCTTGGAGTTATCTGAAAACCTTGCAGTTACTTTGTTAAAGTTGGTCCTGGGGTCTCAGCAGACGCAACGTTTTGTCCACCTATGCCTATAGATGGAAGAAGTGCAGTTGCAAGAACAACTATACCCATTCCCCCTAGCCAATGCGTGAACGAACGCCAAAAGAGCACAGACTTTGCCTGCGACTCTATATCTGTCATTATAGTAGCTCCTGTAGTCGAAAAACCCGAGCATAGCTCAAAGAATGCATCAAAAGGATTTGGTATAGCACCTGTCAAAACCATTGGCACAGCGCCGATGATGGAGCTTACAATCCAAATCAAACTAACTATTAAAAAGCCATCCCTCTGCTTAAGCTTAAGATCACTTGGATTGAAAAATTTCATCAAAATAAGCCCTACTATGCCGCACGCTGCCATTGTACCGCCAAAGCAAAGCCCCTCAAAATATTCACCATAGATAAGGGCTATTATTACAGTTGGTATAAAGGAAATACCAAGCACTGCAAATAGAGCTCCCATCATTCTCAGTAAAGCACTGTGTTTCTTAGATGACATCTAACACTCCACTATCTAATCTTCATAAGTTTCTCTAGATCTGCGATATCGGATAGTAGCGAGAACATAATCACTCTATCTCCATCTTTGATTCTAGCATTTCCGTCAGGTATGATAACCTCTCCCTGACGATATATGGAAGCTATAAGAACTCCCTTAGGAAGGTTTAGGTTTTGAAGAGTATCTCCAACCATCTTCATTCCTGGAGTTGCTACAACCTCAATAATCTCAGCCTGACCCTGAACGAGCATGGATGAAATTACTCTCTTCTCGCCCTGGATAATACTGAAGATATAAGCAGCTGTGATATCGAGTGGGTTAAGCACCATATCAACACCCATCTCCTCAATCAGTCCAGAATAGCTTTCTCTACTGATCTTAGATATTACATCTTCTATTCCCTTCTGCTTTGCAGTTAGTGCAGCAGTAGGTTTTGTTCGTCGTATCCAGTTGCTGTAACAAAGGCGTCCATCTCATCAATGTTTTCCTCCTCAAGCATATCCATGTCAGTTCCATCGCCGTGAAGAATCATGACATTCGGTATTCTTGTTGAAAGGTACTGACATCTTTCCTTGCTCTGCTCTACGAGCTTAACTGAAGCTCCAAAATCTGCAAGCCTCTGAGCTAGATAATAGCCAGTCTTTCCTCCGCCGATAATCATTACCTTCTGAAGATCTGTATACTTGCCCTTTACATGAACCTTTTTGTTAAGCTCCATGATTTCAGTCTTTTCTCCGACAACGTAAACAGCATCATCTTCGCGGATTTCATCGTTACCATGAGGTATGATAACCTTACCATTTCTTGATATAGCGGCAATCAGCATGTCTGGCATAAGCCTTCTAACCTCAGGCATCTTAAGACCGATGAGTTCTTTCTTGCGCTTAGCCTTAAACTCGATAAGTGCAATTCGGCCGCTTGTGAAAACACCGTTGTTTAGCGTGTATTTTTCTGAGAGATATTTGTATATCTCCATAGTAATAGCAAAATCAGGGTTAACGATGTAGTCGATACCCATTGATGTTCTGATGAATTCGAAGTGCTTCATATACTCTGGGTCTCTAACTCTGACTATGACCCTGTGACATCCTAGCTTCTTAGCAAAGCCACCGATGACAAGGTTAGTCTCGTCCCTACCAGTTGCAACAAGCACATACTGGAACTTGTTTATTCCTATCTCTTTTAGTACGTTGATATCTCTGGCATCCTCATTTACAGTCATAACGTCAAACTGCTGAGAAAGTCTGTCGAGCAGCGCGTCATTTGTGTCAACAATCGTTATTGAGTAATCTCCACCAACTAGCGCCTCGCATACTTTGATGCCTAATTTTCCTCCGCCTATAATTGCTATATTCATCTGGATTCCTACATTCCCTCCACTATCTATGCAAAAGCGTTGTAAATCGCTCTGATAGCAGTTTCAAAATCTTTATTCTCTACTCCGACAATGATATTGATTTCACTTGATCCCTGTTCTATCATCCTCAGGTTTACATTTGCATCAGCAAGTGCACCAAATAGCTTAGCTGATACACCCTTACGTCTATTCATTCCGTGACCTACAGTGGCAATCAGCGCCATATCCTCAAAGCACTCGATTCCATCTGGTTCAAGCTGCTTTCTAAAAGCATCTACCATATCATCTAGTCTGCCTTTGATAGAGCTATTAGAAATTACTACAGATACCGTATCTATTCCACTTGGAATATGCTCAAAGCTGCAATCAAAGTCCTCAAGTATAGCAAGAATTCTTCTGACAAATCCACGCTCTGTGCTCATCATGTGCTTGTATAGCGCAATAACTGTAAAGTCCTTCTTACCAGCGATACCTGTAATTACATCTCCATCTCCCGTATACTCAGGCTCAGCCGTAATCATTGTGCCTGGGTCCTGCGGCAGGTTTGTATTTCTGATGTTGATTGGAATATTTGCAACTCTAACCGGGTAGATAGCATCTTCATGAAGAACTGAAGCCCCCATATATGAAAGCTCTCTAAGCTCCTTATATGAAATCTTATCGATTCTTCTTGGATTATCAACAATATGCGGATCAGCCATCAAAAAGCCTGAAACATCTGTCCAGTTCTCATACACCTCTGCACCTATAGCTCTAGCAACTACAGCACCAGTGATATCCGAGCCCCCCTCTTGAGAACGTCTTAACATTGCCTGATGACTTATATGAGCCATAGAAGCCAGGAAGAACTGCATATTCGTGCTTTTCTAAGCATTCCTTGATAGCCTTATTTGTCTCCTCTTCAAGCATCTTGCCGTTATCAGAAAACAAAATGAGCTCCTGCGTATCGACAAAGTCGTAGCCTAGGAAGTCAGCTGTTAGCATAGCACTCAAATACTCACCTCGGCTTGCGATATAGTCAGGTGTGCAACCCTTCTCTAGGTTCTCTCTGATGATATCAAACTCCTTAGCGATATTAACCTTTGTATCTAGGTTTGCAGCAGTAGCAGTGAACCTATCCTCTACAACCTGAAGTAGCTGGTTGTACGGGAAGTTATGCTCTCTGTGCGTATGACAAAGATATAGAATATCCGTCATCTTTGTATCTGTATCAAAACGCTTACCAGGCGCTGAGACAATTATATATCTTCTGTCCTTGTCTGCTGTAATGATTTCCTTTAATTTTTCAATCTGAAATTTGTCGGCAACAGAAGAGCCACCGAACTTAGCTACCTTAACTCCCATGTGTAAAATTCTCCTTTTGATAAGCCAATTTTGAGCTATCTTTATATTATATCAAAAACAATTCTCAATGCAAATAAAATAGCTCGATATATGAGTAAACACCCATATATCGAACTTTCTAGTCTGTCAATTTAATCGTGTTGTTAATTCAATTATAGTTCTGCCTTTAGGGCATCTACCTTGTCTAGTTTTTCCCAAGGTAGTTCAACATCTGTTCTTCCGAAATGTCCGTATGCAGCAGTCTTTCTGTAGATAGGTCTTCTTAGATCCAAATCTCTTATAATAGCTGCTGGACGGAAGTCGAAGTTCTTCTCTACGATCTTTGCAATTTCCTCATCGTCGAGCTTTCCTGTGCCGAATGTATCAACCATGATAGAAACAGGCTTAGCAACACCGATTGCATAAAGCAAGCTGAATCTCGCAGCGGTCTGCAAGCCCTGCTGCAACTACGTTCTTAGCTGCATATCTAGCTGCGTATGATGCTGAACGGTCTACCTTTGTTGGGTCCTTACCTGAGAATGCACCACCGCCGTGTCTTGCAAATCCACCGTATGTATCTACGATGATCTTACGTCCTGTAAGCCCTGAATCTCCGTGAGGTCCGCCGATTACGAATCTGCCTGTAGGGTTTACGAAGTACTTTGTCTCATCGTCAAGAAGTTCTGCTGGAATTGATGCCTTGATTACCTTCTCAATGATATCCTTGTGAATCTGTTCCTGGCTAACATCAGGATCGTGCTGTGTTGAAATCAAAACAGTATCAACTCTCTTAACCTGATGTCCATCGTACTCTACTGTAACCTGGCTCTTTCCGTCAGGTCTTAGGTATGGAAGTTCTCCGCTCTTTCTCACCTCTGTAAGCTTAGCGCTAGCTTATGTGCAAGCGAAATTGGCATAGGCATGAGCTCTGGTGTCTCGTTGCAAGCATATCCGAACATAAGTCCCTGATCTCCTGCACCAACCTGCTCAATCTGGTCGTTGAGAGTACCTTCCTTGTACTCAAGTGCGTGGTCAACACCCATAGCGATGTCTGATGACTGTTCGTCGATAGCTGATAGAATTGCGCATGTGTTTCCATCAAAACCATACTCACCCTTGTTATATCCTATGTCGTTGATTACACCTCTAACGATCTTTGGGATGTCAATATAGCAGTTTGTGCTAATCTCACCCATTACCATTGCATATCCTGTTGTTGTAGTTGTTTCGCAGGCAACTCTTCCCTGTGGATCTTGCTCCATAATTGCGTCCAAAATCGCATCTGAAATTTGGTCACAGATTTTATCTGGATGTCCTTCTGTTACTGACTCTGAAGTAAATAGCTTTCTCATTTTTGCTCCTTTCCTCACCTTATCAAAAGAAAAAACCTTTCCTCAAAAAGAAAAGGTTTGAACTCACAATTCATTCCTCATCTTTCAGACTGTTATCTGTAGGATGTAGCACCTTTCCGTGCCTATCAGCACATAGGTTGCCGGGCATCGCAGGGCCTATTCCCTCCGCCGCTCTTGATAAGGATTATACCCAAAGTATACAGATTTTAACAAAATTGTCAAGGCAAAGTATATGGGAATTTCATATGTATAGCATACAAAATCAAATCAAAAGAGGGCTAATTTCAACTTTAGCCCTCTCCTTGCTAGCACTTTACAAATCAAAGGAAGCTAACTATGTAAAATGCTTGTGTTTAACAAATATATAGGAAATGGAATTCTATTTCTTTAATAGTTTGCTCGCTGCTTCGCTCGAAATCAAATTATCTCCACCTAAAACTATGCACTTTTGAACTTTGGCTTTTGTTACGTATGCAGCTGCTTCTTCCATATTTCGTTGCTTACTAGCAGAAGTGGACTGTTATCTACAGCGCACAAAACTCCTGCGCAAAGTCCATCTGGGAAGTTGAATCCATATGTCAGATATGCCTTCCTATGCTCTCCTGTAAAGAACTTTTCAGCTACAGCTCTTGATGTTGCAAATCTGTCGCTACCAGCTATGCGTTCAATCTTACCTAGCTTTGATGCCTCGTTTTCCACAGCCTTGCTTACAACATTTTGTCCACCAATAAGGTAAAACTTCTTGCTCTTTAGTGTTTTTAGGTATGCAATCTGAGCACTATCTAAGCTATTATCAACTAGCATAACCGGCTTACCTGCCGCTGAAACTGAAAGTGCGTCTGCAAAATTATATGCGTTGCAAAGTGCGATATCTTGATCTTCAACACCTGCTGCCTTAAGCACCTCTAGATTTGTTTCAAATCTGCTTTCTCCATGAAGCCTAATCTTCTTTCCCGGCATCTTATCAGCTACCTTCTTTGAAACAGCGCCTTCGCCACCTATTATATAGATATTTGCATTTTCAGCAGCATTCTTCTTAACATACTCACTTATCTCATCTGCAGTTGATTCATTGACTATCAAGATAGGGGCATTTTTAACCTTTGCAAGATATGTAGCTGAAAGCGCATCTGCAAAGCCCTCTCCGTTAGTAATTACAATGTTATCAAACTTTTCTACGCCCAGCTTTTCTTTGAGCTTATCAGCAATTGCCATTGAGGTTTCAAAGCGAGTAGCTCCAGCGATTCTCTCAAGTCCCTTTTCATTCTCATTCCTTAGTCTTTCTACCTCTTCAGCCAGCTCCTTAACCTTAGCCTCTGCTGCGCGCTTTTCTGCTTCTGCTTTTTCTGCTCTTGCAAGTGCACTGTTTAGGTCTGCTTCTGCCTTTTCTGCTCTTGCCTCTGCTGCTTTCTTTTCAGCCTCAGCTATCTCTGCCTTAGCTTCTGCCGCTTTCTTCTCATTTTCAGCCTGTGCAAGCTTGTCCTCAGCCTGCTTCTTTGCTTCCTCAGCCTTAGCTAATTTTTCCTCTGCTAGCTTCTGCGCCTTTTCTGCAGCTTCAGCCTTCGCTTCGGCCTCCTTATGCTTTTTCTCTGCCTCTGTAGCCTTTAGATCAGCATCTGACCTTCCTTTTTCTATATCGGCAATCTTCTTTTCTAGAGCTTCCTCATCTATTGTTTTTTCAATCTTAACAGTTAGCTCCTCATTATCCGTAAAATCTCCTGTAAGCTCATAAACTCCATTTTCATCAGAATCTAGCTCAATGCCATTTACGCTTACATTATATTTGAACAATTCCTTCTTATTAATCTTGAAACTTACCGTACTTCCAGCCTTGCAGTATCTAGGATTTTCACCTTCTAGTTCCTTTATGCCACTTCCAACGAACTCAATCTTGCAATTCTTTGTTAGCTTGATTTTGATGTTAGGCAAGCTACTTAGATTTCCTGATACTGTATCAGCATTCAAATTAGGGTTTAGTCCCTGTGAATATGTGAGATTTCTATGTGATCCAGGGTTACTTCCAAATCCGTTGCTCTCTAGACAACCACTAACTAACTCGAAATCTTCATCTTCCAGATTTGCTGGTATGGTTAAAGATACTAGCTGTTGCTTAGGGTTTCCACTGAAATCATAAACTCCGAAAGGACTTCCCGGAACTGACTTATAAACCTTACCGCTCTTGTCCTTATATGAAATAGCTGTGTTTCTGTTATATACGCCTGCTAGCTTTTCAACTGGATTTAGCAAACCCTTAAACTGAATGCTAATTTTATCTCCAGCCTTTAGCTTTGTTGTATCCGCAACCTTATGTCCGTTTACATCTAAAATCTCATAGCTGATTTCTCTAGCATTTATAACCTGATATGTTACCTTGCTGCCCTTTTCTACTTTGACGATGTGTCTTCCAGTAGTTAGCTTTGATATAGTAACCTCACCGTTTGCACTTGACTTAACTCCATCTGTAGTGAAGCCTTGTACTTTAGCGAGTCACCTACTACTCCTCTATTAACGCTTACCGTACTTCCTGCTTCTGGCTTGAATGAATAGCTTGCACCATCCTCACCCTTCAGGTAGTAGAGCGTATCGTGTTCAGAATCAATTGGCAGCATTTTCACACCGCGGTTGATATTCATATTCGTCTCTATAGATGAATCATTATCCCCAACCTTAACCATAAATACTCCAGTTAGCTCTGGCCATATAGCTGAGAAGTCAGTTCCTCCCTGAGCTTCCGAGTGTATCACTGCATCATACTTTACGAGGACTATTGCAGTTCCGCTGTGATTTGCTTTGATTTTCGCAACTGCTGAGTTATTCTTGTCTGCTGTTACTGATACTACATCTGATGTATTTCCGTTCTCATCTATTACCTCGTAATGGAAGTCCGGGATAGCAATCTTGCTGTTCATAAAGTTTTCGATAGGCTGCCAGTTTCTTACGCAGTTAAGCTCATAGCTTCCGCCCTCTGCCATCTCAAGGAATCCCTTTTGATTAACATTGATATATACATTTGCCATATCGTGTACATTCTTATCAAATCTATAAACAGTGTCCTTCTGATAGCTGCTATCTCCTATGTGCAGATCCTTTTCTGTGACCTTGATAGGCTCTGTTACATTGAAGTTCTTAGGGAAAGCCCAGTATGTTACTCCATTAGGATTCTGAACGCGGTAAAAATACTTGCTCTGGCCCTTAGCCATCTTGAATTTTGCAACAACACCATCTGATGTTTCAGTAAGTTCTGGTTCAACAAAGTTGTATTTATAATAGTTTCTACCATCTCCAAAGCCTGCTGATATCTTTGATCCCTTAGGAGCTGTGATTGTCAGATTTGAGACCTCAGGCATGGTTGCTCTAATATCTGTATTGACCTCTGTATCCCTTCCGCTCTTTGATACCTTGACACTTGTATGTGTCTTTGCCTTTTCTCCTATGGGCGTTAGTGTTACATCTATAGTATCCTGGTGAAGGAACACGAAGGAATGAGCTCCCTCCTCATTATGGCCCAAAGTCAGAACTCTTTGCTCGCCGTCCTTGCCTGTAAGCTTAACATCGATAGTGTAATCTCTATCTTTGACCCAACCTGAATTTCCAACATTAAAATCATAGATTCTATGTACCGTTACACTGTTATTTTCCTTTGTGAAGCTTATTTTTATTCCGCCGTTAAGTTCATCCTTAGGACCATAAGCTTCGAACCAGTAATCGCCTGCTGAAAGCTCAGTCTCATACTGAAGCACCCAGCCGTCCTTTGTTAGGCTTACACCTTCTAGAATATTCTTGCTGCCCTTAACTCCATTTTTATATGTGTAAAGCTTGCCGCTCTTTATCTGAGCTCCGTGCATGCCTTTGATTGAAACAGCAAACTTTTCCTCAGGTTTTTCGTCCTCAGTTCCTGTTACATCTAAAATAGCTACTGCCGGTGTTGATACAATCTTGTCCTGCTCTGGGTCTTTTTGACCTTCCATGGCAATGAAGTATCTTCCAGTTGCCATGCCAGTTGTGTCTAGCTCAAAGCTTCCGTCTTCTTTTTTATCTAAAGTTTTAAAAGCATTGCACTCGCTTATCTTTTTCATGTGTAAAATCAGATGCTTTAATAACTGAAAGCTTGCTCACATTTGATGGGAATATGCCTGTTCCAGAGCCTTCCGGCTTCATAAGATCCTGCCAATGACGCTCAGCTGTTATGCTTAATTTTTCACCTGCATTAACCTCTTCCTTGCAATTTAGTGCGTTAAATCCAGCAAGCTTGCTTCCGAAGAAGTTAGTGTTTGTGAAATGCCCTATCTGTACATCATCGCCATCCTTTAACTCAATTTGGTCAGCTGTTGCTCCCCAGCCTTCTGACGCCTGTGGAAACTCTCCGTTTACATAGTAATTGAGATTGCTATCAAAGTTTAGAAAGCTTGTAAGGTACATGCTTCCAGCTTTTCCACTCGCGGAAAAAAGTTCTGTACCTATCTTCTCTCTCAGCGCACCTTGTCCTACGTCATCTGGGTCAATACCCATGTAGTAAACCTCTGCCATATAAATGTAGAGGTGAAGTAGTGTGATATGACCCTCAGCTGTTTCCGCCGTTCCCTTTACCTCGTCATCTTTTCCGTAGGAACCTGTGTGGAAATAGAATTTCTCTAATCCATAGTTAGCTAGATCAAAATACTTTAGCCTTACCCTTTCCTTTGCCATAGGCGTGCTTGAAACACCGCTATGGTTCTTTGCTACAACAAAGTTTTCATCATGTGAAAATGAAAACTGTACATCGACGCCATCACCAGAAGCTGGTGCTCTATGCACCTCTGCAAAAGCTGATGTAGGAATCAATGATAGGATCATAAAAAGGCTCAAAAGCAATGTGAGCCACTTCTTAGATCCACGTCTTCTGTCTGCCATTGTTTCTTCCTTTCTGCTGCAATAAAAAAGACCGCAGCACACAAATAAAAGCTGCAGTCCGTTTTCCCGCAATAAAATAAGTCAAGTACCTTCCTGCACTTGCATCTCGATTACGAGCAGGTCTCCTGACTTATGTCTCAATACAGCATTAACCTTCTCGGAAAAAATCCAATGGTCGCGCTTGCCCTAATGCTGCTCTCCAATTACAGTGGCGGAATCCGTCTCGGATTTACACCGAGTTCCCTCTTAGCTATCTCCTAAGGTGCAATCTCAAACCTTTCTGATAGAACTCATAATATACATCGAGTAAATTTTAGCACATTCGCTATAATCAGTCAAATCTAATTGTTCCCTCTAATGCCTCTTTTGGACACTCTAAGCCTCTTTACAATTTAACCCTCAAACGATTATAATTATATAAAAAAACAAGAGGTATTCTTTTGAAAAGAGATAATATAAACAATAAAAGTCCACGATTTTCAGTTATTGAAGGTGGTTTGAAAACCAAGCCTCCTACTTTGGTTGACGAACTTAGGGCTTCGCTCAAAAACAGTTGCTTTGAGATTAAGGCAACTAATACTAGGCTTATGGGTGTGGTTGGGCTCATGCTATCATATAACATGATTGGCCACCGTTTCACTCAGCTTTTTATCCTCGACTATGAGGAGTATGGCATAGCAGACTATGTTGGACTATTTACAGATTCTGAGGAGGAAGTAGAAGCTCATGCAAATACCATGTTCGGCGCTCTTGGTGGCGAATGGGTCGAAATTAGTGCCGAAGAAAGCTGGGCACTGATAGCAAGTGCAGATAGAATAACCGAAGAATATGGTGCTGAGTTTCCCGAAGACTACCTGCAGTTTCGCGAGGCCATTAAAGGTGCTGACGATGACAAAGAAACCTATATCTCTGCACTATCAAAGGTATGTATTAATCTACGTTCAGATTATGAGCTAGTTAACTACTTTATTATGCGCTGTGTCGGAAAGGATAAGGCCCCTCTTAGCATACTTTGTTCAGAGGACTTCCTTTATAGTACTGATGGCGAAACTTCCCCATACGAAGAATTCTCTAATGGGCTTAAAATAAACAATCCATCCACTCTTTTTAAGAATGATGTGGAAAAGACAGGTCCAAGAAAGTATATATGTAAATCTCTAGTCGAAGACGATGGTTTTTTTTACCTCATAATTAGTGAAGTTCGTGTTGTGAAAGATGTGATTAAGTCTGCTAAAGTAATTTCTTGTATGGAAATAACTGTTTGGGAATCTGCTATGCAGCTCCGCCGAATAGACTATGTTTTGACAGCAGAGTGTAAATGCAGTCAGGATGAGTTTTCAGAGCTCATAAGTAAGACCTTCCACACAGTGAACTCTCACTCCCACGAAAACGGCATGCTATACATGATATATAGGAACAATAACGACCATGTGTGCAGTCCTCACTTTAGACTGGATGCTGATCTAATCGGAAGTGTATTCTTCATCGACGGGAAAGAAGCTATAGTCTGCTCAGCAGTGCCAGGCGATACCGATATAATATCAAAGGCGCTCTTCCTATCCGATTACTTTAGGGAAAATGATAAGCTTGGCAAAATCGAGAGATTTAAATTCGACGATAAGATTATAGGTCCTTTCATCGATAGCGGGATGGATGATTTTAGGGAATTTATAGAATTCTATAAGGGCTAAATAGTGTTTTTTCTAAAAAACTTACCCAGTTCCTTAAATATGTTTTATGTCAACCTTTGTTCGTTTTTCCATCAAAGGTTTTCAACAGAAGTAAATCCATATTTTTCAACAATATGAGTACTTATCCACAGCAAATGCAAAAATCGTATACAATTTTTGTCCTTTGGTGCCTGTGGATAAGTTTCTTGAACAAAATCGCTATTTTTTTCAACGAGTATGCTATTTTTTTCTATTTTTGTCAATAGCAAGTTATCCACAGATTTTTATTCTAAAAAAAATAAGAGTTTTGTTCTTTAGGAAAAAAATGGTAGAGCTTTCATAGTTCGTAAGCCGGACAGTTTAAAAAAGACAAATTATCTAGTAAAAAGGAAGGATTTTTTATGAAAACCATCAAACTTTTTCAAAGCGATGTATATAGACGCAGTGCTGATGCAGTAGTGTTACAATTTGATAAGGACAATTCAAAAAATACAAGCTGCCTGGTTTTGGATAGCACTATTTTCTTCCCTACTGGTGGAGGCCAAAGCTGTGATTTAGGAACAATAAATGGATTTGAAGTAATAGATGTCTTTGAAAAAGAAAATATCGTATACCACATCCTAAAGGGATGCGATGCTAGTATTGAGACCGGAGACACTGTTAGCTTAGAGATAGACTGGGATAGACGTTTTGATAACATGCAAAGACACTGCGGAGAGCACATCCTTTCTGGAATCTTCTTTAGACTATTTGGCGGAGTCAACCGGGGCTTCCATATGGGAGAAGACTATATGACTATTGATATAAGTCTTGAAGCTGACGAGAACTATAGTGAAATCAACTGGGAAATGGCTATGCAGGCAGAACTAGAGACAAATAAGGTTATATGGGGAAATACCAAAGTCTCTGCTTACCACTTTGATACTAAGGCGGAGGCCGAAAAAATGCCTCTAAGAAAGGCTTTAAGTCTAGAAAAGGATATAACTATTGTCACAATAGGAGACATCTCTGATCCAGCAGACTCCGTCGCATGCTGCGGAACCCACCCATCAACAGCAGGTCAGGTTGGGATGGTCAAGATTTATAAGATCGAGCCTAACAAGGGTATGTTTCGCATCTTCTTCGAAGCAGGACAAAGAGCTCTAGCTCACTATGATACTCGTTTTGATATAATGACAAAGCTAGAAAACGACCTATCAGCAAGCCATACTAATCTCTTATCAAAGTATGAAACCCAGAAGGAAAAAGCAAGGCAGATCAAAGATAGGCTTTACCACTTAAGCAAGGAATTCATAAGACGTGAAATTTTGGATTTGAAAGAGTCTAACAATAGAGTAAGGCAGTATAATTTCTTAGATTCAAACGACATAATGGAGATTGGAAATGCAATGAGTCCTGAAATAGACGATATTCTTTTCCTCATAGACGATATCACAAACACGGTATTCATATTCTCAAGCAATAACGACTGCGGCGCCCTCGTAAAGGCATATGCTCCTTCCCTAGAAGGCAAAGGCGGCGGAGGCAAGAACTTTGCTCGCGTAGTCTTCCCAAGTTCTGATAAAGCTTTGAGCTTTGTTGAGAGTATAAACAAATAAACACACATACGAAAAAGGACCCGCAGTTCATTTACTGTCAGGTCCTTTGCTTTTTCTATTTTGTTTCCGTTTCTTCTTCGGTTTTATTAGACTTCTTCTTGAAGAAGTTTAAATCGCTTCCCATAAACAAGAATCTTCTTATTGCAAACAATACTCCTATCGCACAAACCGCTATGAGCATTGAAGTCATCGGTAAATGTTCAACCACCATCTGCCTAGCAGTTGCAAGCATCATAACGTCTATGACATCCTCTAATCTATGCCTTATCAAAAGCTTTACAAACTCTATACCTACAGATACTACTAGAAGATCGCCAAGCAGCCTGTTGAACTCTTCTGTTGACATCTTAGTAAATCCACCGTCTTCAATCAGACCTATACAGATTCTGATAAGCACCCCTGCTGCAACAATTACAATTATAATCGCTGCAAGAATCTCTACGAAAGACGATATCTTTGTAATAAGTATATCAAACTTATATCTTATCTTATGTAATTCATTGTACCCCTCTAAAATATAAAAGATTAAACTAATTTTTCTAATGCTGCAAGCTTTGCACAAATGCAGAATACATCCATGGCATCCTCAAGCTCTTCTACTGGAGGAAGCGAAGGTGCTATTCGGATATTGCTATCTTGCGGATCCTTTCCGCATGGAAATGTTGCTCCTGCAGGCGTCATCTCAACACCAGCCTCCTTAGCAAGCTCAAGCACGCGCTTTGCTGTATGCTCCATAGCTTCATAGCTTACAAAGTATCCTCCCTTAGGAACCACCCAGCTGCCAATTCCAAGCGGAGCGATTTCTCTATCTAGATACTTTATTACCGTATCAAACTTTGGCTTCATAATCTTGGCATGCTCTCTCATCAAAGCGAGAGTATTTGCCTTATCCTTAAGGAACTTGACATGCCTTATCTGGTTAACCTTATCAAAGCTTATAACCTGAACACCAAAGCTCTTTGTCAAGTATTTAATATTTGCTTCGCTTGATGCCATAACCGATATACCGGCGCCAGGGAATGTCACCTTTGATGTTGAAGCAAACTCATAGGCCATATCTGCATTTCCATACTCCTTACAGAGTCCAATTATATCTGGAAATTCTACAAAATCTCCATCAAACTCGTGGATGCAGTAAGCATTGTCCCACATTAGCATAAAGTCCTTAGCTGCAGGCTTGAGTGCTGCTAGTCTTCTCACGGTTTCTTCGCTATATATTATGCCCTGCGGATTTGAAAACTTAGGCACGTTCCACATACCCTTGACGCTCTCGTCCTTAACCAGCTCCTCAACAAGATCCATATCAGGGCCTGTCTCAAGCATAGGTATATTTATCATCTCAAATCCTAGCTTTTCGGTAATCTTAAAGTGCCTATCATATCCAGGAACTGGGCAAAGCCACTTGATTTTATCTAGTTTATACCACGGTTTTTCGCTATTTAAAAGCCCATTTGTAAATGCTTCGCTAACAGCCATATACATTAACTGAAGGCTTGCATTACCACCTATGAAGCACTCCGTTTCTTTGACTCCGAGAATCTCAGCAAAGTATTTCTTTGCCTCTGGCATTCCCGAAAGTTCACCATAATTTCTAATATCTGTGCCTCCGAGCTCACACTCAGAAGGTTCTACTAAAATATCTAAAAGCCCGCTTACGAGATCGAGTTGGCGCTTTCCTGGCTTTCCTCTTGCCATATTAAGATTAAGGTTCTTTTCCTTTAGTTCCTTAAATTTTATTTCGAGACTGTTCTTTTCATTTAACAGCTCTTCCCTTGTCATCTCACTGTATCTCATAAATTCCTCCGAGCGATAAATTACCCTTTTCCTATGCTTCCTTGAAAATCAAGTGCTTTAGTCTCTTATAAACAAGGAAGGTCACTATCGATACCACACCAAACTTGATTAGGTTAAATGGCAATATCGATAGAATCATTAGTGATAACAAGCTATTGATATGTGAGTTTATTGCATGTCCCATTCCGATAATTGCATCCATTGGAATTCCATATAGCTTGGAATACGCTGGGAATATGAAGAATAGGTTGCTAAGTACACATACTATGCTTACTGTGATTGTTCCAACTGTTAGAGCAAATGCTGCACCCTTCTTAGTTCTTCTGAAGTGGTAGATTAGAGCTGCAGGAACCATATATGCAATAGCAGCTATAAGGTTAGCAAGTTCTCCAACAAAGCAGTTTCTGTTCCTCTAATCATAAGCTTAAGAGCTAGCTTTACTATACATACAAGAATGCCTTCAACAGGTCCCATCATAAATGTTGCTAGCATTGCAGGCAGATCTGCAAAGTCAAACTTCATAAAAGCCGGTGCAATAGGAATTGGAAAATCCACCATCATTAGTGCCATGCTTATAGCACCAAACATTGCAACGAGAATCATATTCTTTGTTGTAAATACCTTGTGCTTTTTTGTGTTTAAATTCATTACGTTTTCATCTCTTTCCATTTGAGATACCTCCAAAATATATTGCTTCGGTTTTCTCAAGGCTCATTGGCAAGAAATGAACATAAAAAAGCCGAGCTACCATCAATTGATGGAACTGATGACGCCCGACTCAAAAATAGCCTATATCTATCCATTCCATCTTTTCCCATCCGGACTAACCAACTAGCTTGATCAACTCGCAGAACCAAGTCAATATCAAATGTTGGAATACCGTCGGTTTCGGAATTTCACCGAATCAGCCTAAAAAGGTTTGTGGACTATACCACCGGTCAGGACTCTCACCTGCCTCAAAGATAGTTGCATTCAATTATCTACTCGCTGCACATCTATTGCCTGTGCAACACTATCATGTTAATACCCAAATAACTAAGTGTCAACCTTTTCGTATAAAAAAACTTAGTGCAAATTCCCTTAAAAATCTTTGACGCGCTTATGGATTAGTGTTTGAATCAAAATTTTTATGCCTTTCTCTAATGTATACCCTATATCAATATTACACTTTTTGATGTTTCAGAATTTTTTTGTACATATGATATTGCGTTTTCACAGAACAGTATTATAATTTACTTAATAAAATATTAGCTGTTGTATTCTCAATCATAAGGAGGCATTGTATGTTAAAGATTTTAGCTGATTCTGTAGCAACCTTAGATGCTTGGTTATGGGGATTACCATTCATAATAATCCTTTTGGGTACACACGCATTTTGCACCATTAGAACAGGCTTTGTTCAAAAGCATATCTTTAAAGGTATGAGGCTTTCAGTAACACCTGACGCTGATGGTGAAGGAGAAGTTTCGCAGTTTGGAGCTTTGACCACTGCTCTTGCTGCGACCATTGGTACAGGTAATATTATAGGTGTTGCCACTGCAGTTGCTTCTGGTGGTCCAGGTGCAGTATTCTGGATGTGGATTACGGGAGTATTTGGAATGGCAACAAAGTACATGGAAACTGCTATGGCAGTCAAGTACAGAGAGCAAACAAAAGACGGCAGAATGATGGGTGGTGCATTTACAGCACTCGAACTCGGATTGCATTCAAAGTGGCTTGCAGTCTTATTTGCCATATTTGGTGGAATTGCCGCATTTGGCATCGGATGTCTTACGCAGGCAAATTCAATTTCAACTGCGCTAAAGCAGAACTTTGGTGTAGATGAAAGAATGGCAGGCGTTGTTGTAGCAATACTAACCGCTATAGTAATTATCGGTGGAGTTAAGTCTATAACAAAGGTAACAGAAAGACTTATTCCTTTCATGGCTGCATTTTATGTACTTGGATGTCTATGGGTTATCTTCATGAACAGGAGCGTTCTTGGTCAGTCAATTGCACTCATCTTTAAATCTGCATTCTCATTCCAGGCAGGTGCAGGCGGTGTATTTGGTTTCACTGTAGCTAAAGCTTTGCGCTATGGATGTGCTAGAGGTCTATTCTCAAATGAATCCGGTATGGGTTCAGCGCCTATAGTAGCAGCTTCTGCAAAGACAAGAAACCCTGTAAGACAGTCTCTAGTATCTATGACAGGTACTTTCTGGGATACTGTTGTAATCTGCGCTTTAACAGGTATTACACTTGTAAGTTCAGCAGTTGCTCATCCTGAGTTTTTAGAAGCAGGAAGCAATACTGACACAACGGTACTTACATTCCAGGCATTTGCACTAATTCCAACTGTAGGAAAACCTATAATTGCAATTTCACTCGCTTTGTTCGCATATTCTACTATCCTAGGATGGTCATACTATGGCGAAAGATGTGCGGAATATCTTCTAGGATCAAAGGTCATAAAATACTATAAGATTATGTTTGTAATACTTTCATTTGTTGGATGCATAGTAAAGCTTGCAACTGTATGGAATATTGCAGATATACTCAATGGACTTATGATTATTCCTAACGTAATAGGTGTATTCCTACTAAGCGGAGTTTTGATTGCAGACCTGAAGAAGTATGCTAACAACATAGACGAAGTGGATACAACTCCTATCCCTGTTGTTGACAAAGATTAATAGTTATAGAAAATCATTGCCAGAGCAGAACGTAAAAATTGAACGATTTGATATCGGACATTAACAGTTACGATGAACAGCTAATAGGAAGCGGCTAATCTGCGTATGAGTCATTTATTTGATGAAGTATGCAGATTAGTCGTTTTTTGATGACTTGTGCCGAATGATTAATTTGGAGATGTGATGTAAAATGGCATAGCTACTAGATTTACTTCAGTCAGAAGCGGTATTTTCATGTTTATAAAAACTTTGTGAAAAACTTTGCTCAATGTCGTTGACAAGCCTATTCCCTTGTGGTAATATATTCCTTGCGTTAGACAAGCAAATATGTGTCATTAGCTCAGCTGGCAGAGCACCTGACTCTTAATCAGGGTGTCCAGGGTTCGAACCCCTGATGACGCACCAAGAACCTCGGAATTCAGTTCCGAGGTTTTTTATTTAGCTAGGCCTGCCCTTGCATAAATATTTATATTATGCTATAATTCCTACAATATTTTTTGTTATTTACTAAGGAGAATTTAATTATGAAGTTAGTTTGTTTAGATCTAGAAGGCGTTCTCGTTCCTGAGATTTGGATTGCCTTTGCTGAAGAGACGGGCCTAGAGGCACTTAAGAAAACAACGAGAGACGAGCCAGATTACGACAAGCTCATGCAATACAGACTCGATATTTTGGCAGAAAAATAATCTCGGACTAGAGCAGATTCAAAATACAATTGAAAAGATAGATCCTCTTCCAGGTGCTATCGAGTTCCTAAACGAGCTCAGAGAGCTTACACAGGTTGTAATCATCAGTGATACATTCAGTGAATTCGCAAAGCCTTTGATGAAGAAGCTCGGATACCCTACTCTGTTTTGTAACGAGCTAGAGGTTGCAGCAGATGGCAAGATTACAGGAATCAAAATGAGACTAGAAGATTCCAAGCTAAACACTGTAAAAGCATTCCAGCTTGCAGGTTGTGAGACAATCGCATCAGGTGACAGCTTTAATGACCTTGGAATGATCAAGCAGAGCCAGTACGGATTCCTATTCAGAACCACAGACTCAATTAAGAAGGATCACCCAGATGTTCCGGCATTTGAAGAATATGATGAGCTGCTTGCAGCAATTAAAAAATCCCTATAACAGGGATTTTTTTATTTCTATAATACCTTGTGCAAAATAGTCGTATATATCAAAATCAGAGCCACGTTACCTACTATGAGGCCGAAAGTCGCAAGTATTGTCTTTGATGTACCCGGCTTATAATCTGCACTAATTAAATATGGCCAAAAACATGCCATTGGAAAAATGGCTATTAGTATACATACATAGATGGGAAAGCTTGTCCAAAGAAAGCGTGTCGTCTCTAACCAGCGTCCCCATGAAGGTATCACTATTTTTGCTTTATAGTGAAAAGTATGCATATAAGGTGGACCACCAGAAGATAAATGGCATACTTTTGTCTTGTTTAGCACTTTTTTTCTTTTTTTCATTTTTATCTAAGTATCCTTGCTAATTCTTCTATCGCTCAGCTGCAATATTTGAACTGAATTTAAAATTGACTATATTATTATTCGAATCAAGGTCTAAATTCATAAAGTAATGATTCCAAAAGAATTCATTGTTACCTGCTCCCCACTGCACACCGTAATGACCCAAATATTCACCGCTTGGTTCGCTTGGAGTGAGCCATATTTTTTTGCCAAAGACTTTCTTAAACTCAGATTCATCAATGCTCTTCAGCAAATCTATACCCTCAATGTTATATGAAATTCCGTGAGATTTAGCAGCAGCAGTACATTCAGAATCAAAGCAAAGCTGCGTAATTACACAGTCCTTCAGCTCCGTGCTCTTCCTCTTATCCCCATAAACACCTATGCATCCAACTACTACATTTTTCTTTACAAGAAGATAAGTAGACCTCGTAACTGCTGAGTCATATGACTTAAAGCCGCTTGGTATGCTAATCCCCGACCCTTGGTATTTAGAATAGCTATCCGTTGTCAAAAGTTCATCATAATTAGGATAATTATAGCCACTATTTTCTATATAGACATCAAAGCCCTTCTCCATCAAATCCGAGACCTTAGTTTCTGAAAGGTGAATCTCAGTTCCATCGATTTTTAGCGGTGGCGCGTTATCAGGAAGGCCTATCAGTATATACACAAACGCCAAAAATAAAAATACCATAAGTATGGCAACAGGCCCTAACCATGATTTTTCCCGTTCTCCTTCGTGCATTGAAAAGCGACATTATAGATGGCGTGATTATTGCGCTTCCTATTGGCGCCGCCCCATGACGGAACATGCTCATGACCCTAAAGGCAATTACAGCGCTAATTAGTATTAAAACTATATGAATTGCATACTCTCCGACACTTAGCTTGCTTGTCCTTGTTTGCTCATTTGCAGGGGCATCGTATATCGGAACGCCTTTAACATAGATTTTCTTCATGTAAGAGCGTACAAATATAAATATACCCATTAATAAACAAGCAAAAAAATACTAATAGTCCTATAAAAAAATAAGTCTTTCCATCCGAAACCTTTTCTCTGACCTAATTATCGTCCATCAAAATTCATACTTAGTCTACCACATTTTCAAACCATTTTCCACGAGTGACTTTTAGACTTTATATG
>BNJS01001541.1_pt1 | contig 80993 bp, 149 predicted proteins | sample 8540461 | NCBI WGS metagenome assembly BNJS01 (sample SAMD00202454, study PRJDB9452) | human saliva metagenome | isolation source: human saliva | place: Japan
GAAACCTGGTCCGAGTGCAATCAAGCATCCGGTGACTCAGATTAAGGAAAACGGAAAGGCTTTTAGTGATTTTTCCCAACAGGTACTCGTTACTCTAATGAAATGAAAGGTGGGGCTGTAACAATTGCTCGTATGGCAAAAGCTCCGATTGTACCGATTGTTTATCAAGGACCTTTTACTTTTTATGAACATTTTGAAGCGTCAAAAGATGTTTGTGAAAAATTGGGGAGCCAATCTATTTACCAGAGGGACGTTTATCTAAGGAAGAATTAGCGCAATATGATGAATTGTTAATCCAAAAATTCGATGAATTGGATAAGGAAATCAATCCTAACTTTGAATACGTGATTCCGGAGAAGAAACGGAAAGTAATGTTCTTGATGAATGAGCAAGAATCTCCACTACTACAGTGAGGACTGCAGCAGACCTTCGGTCTCATGCCTAAAAATTTGAGCCTTGGTCTCAAATTTTTCCTTTGTGATAATTATGGCTGATTATCACTGCCACTGTAGAGTGGAGATTCTTGCTTTTTGTTTAGTGCGTATATTACATTTCTTGATGATCAATCATTTTAGAAGTTATAGTTCCGTTATTCTTTTCAGCCGTTTGAAAAAAATTATTTCTTCCGTTCTATTCGATTACGCTCCTTTACAATTACACCCTCAAAATTACGTAAAAGGGCTTATTTGTAAAATGTTTTAGTAATAATCTTGTTAAGTCTTATTTCAACTTCATTATTAAAACTTTTAATTCATTCGTACCTTCATAATTTTTCTATCAAAGTAAATCCAAAATTTTGTATAAAAATCTATTAATTTTTGGATGATTTTCACATTCAAGCCAAAACATATTTTACTTTTTACAACTTTTTACTATACTTGCAAGCATTTCATATGCAATACTTAACAAATATTTACCCGTAATAATATTTTTTATACTATCATCTACATTATAATTTTTCCCTAATTAACCAATTAAAAACTGTTAATTTCGATAAATTTTTCTTCTTTAGAACCATATTTTAATAATTTTTCTTCTTTGGGTATTAGATAATTTTTGAAATTTTTTCAGATATTTTTAAAGGTCTATTTGCTAAAGAAAAGTAGCCAGCAAGTATAAGTTCATCGTTTTCTACAAAAACTAAATGAGTAGTTGCCCAAGACATTTTTTTCAAATTCAATTGCTTTTTTTATGCACATTCCACATCATTTTGAACCGGTGATTCATGATTAGGAATGCTTTTTGAAATTTATTTAAAATATCTTGAATGAAATCCTCAGAATAATTATTTAACAAATCTTGTAGTGCCACAACTTGTATATTCATTGAATATCCTTTCTAGTAGCAGATTTGTTAAAAAGATTCAAAAATTTCTTTACTACTTTTTAACTATTTTTAGCATTAGAAATATCTTCTAAATTTGCCTTTTTATTATTCTCAAGAGCATGTAAAAGGCTATCTGTAGATTTTCTATTAAATGTTAAGGTTGTTGAAAAACTCTTTGTTGCCATAAAACATACCTCCAATTACTTTTGTAATGTTATTATACTGCTACAATCTAAATTAAGTCAAATTTTAGCTGTGAGACCCGTAGGCGCGACTGCCGTCCCTCACTGTAGCAATAGTAATTCTTGCTTTTTTGACGTAAAAAGAGCAGACAGCGTCTACTCTTCTACTCAATTATTTTTTTAGCATTTTTTTCTTTGCTTGTGCTTTCATTGAAGCAGCAATTTGACGAACTTTTTGTTCGGATGGTTTTTGACCCATTTGAGTCATCATACTACGAATCATACTTTCATCAAATGGAGGATTTTCTAGAAAGTAATTCATCATTGTTTTACGTGCGATAAAAGAATCCACCGATTGCTCCTAAGATAGCGGCTACAACGACGATTAAAAATCCATACACCTGTACTCATGCAAGTTCTCTCCTTCATTGATCTACATTGCTATTGTACTAAATTATAACAATAATGAAAAGGCTTTTTGAAAAATTTTTGTAAAATTTGTGCTTTTCTTCGTATCTTTTTACTGTATATTTTATAATCCTTTCTTTCATCCATTGTAATAGACATTTCCTCTGTATCCACCGTTACTTTTGCTCCAATAGTAATCGTAAATAATGGTTGTGTATGTGCAAAGTCTAAGTCGTACATCACTGGGATTTGTTTTAAGACTGGATATTTGTCTAATATATACAATAATAATTCTTCAGTCATACGGCATTCTTTTGGGAATCTTCCAATTAGTAATGCTTTTGGATGTGGATAAGCTTGTAGTAATGCTGCCAAATTTCGATCAAAATTCAAAATAGTCTCCATCTTCTGATTTTTTCAATAAAAAGGCATACTCTTCTGGTTTTTGGAGCATAAGGAGTTCCTCTTAATAATGAAAAGGTTGATAAGTTTCACTGATTGCTATTGCAGTAGCTTTACCGTGGTTGTATACTTTCCATTTTGTTGGTTGAAACGTCAAAGGTGCATCTGGTAAATACCATGCATTACTGCCCCCATTTTTTCACTTGGTGTTAATTCGTACTGGGTATTGCTTAATGCTTTAAGCCATGATGCTGTTTGATATTCTTGCAGTTCCTTCATTTTTAAAAGCTTGTATAAGATGGTCCCATATAGGTCAACATGCCTGTTTTTGTATAAATCGCATTTAAAATAGCTGTCGTATCGGAATATCCACAAATGATTTTTAGGATGTTTTAGCAATTAAAGTCATAGTCTAAATACGGTAGAAGCTCATTTGAATTAAATCCACCAATGGTTGCCAAAATGACATCGACTGTAGAATCTAAAAGGCATCATGTAAATCTTCCACACGACTTTGAATACTTGCAGAATCAAGTAAGTCGTGCTCAAAATAATGCTTTTGAATAGCTAACCCTAAACCCTAACTCTTCTAATCTTTCCTTAGCAGCCCTATTCGCTTCAAATCCGCAACTCTTTCAATTGACGATGATGGACTTAGTACTCGAATATGCATTCCTTTTTGTAGTTTTTCATTCAATCACCTTATTTCTATAACTTAATCACGTGAGGTTCATATCCTATTTCTTTTAAGAAGGTAAAAACAAATCTTGAGTATTGATAAAAATCGTCTTTCTCATTTGTATTTGGATGGAAGCTCATTCGTTCTTCAGATACAATTTTCTTGATCGAAATATACGTTGAATATCTTTGTCTCTATTATTTAATAAGCCAAATGGAGAGACAACTCCTGGTGGGACCATCATTTTATCATTTAACGTTTCAGCTGAAGCCATTTTAATTTGATTTTTCTTCTACGATATCTTTAAAATACATCCATATCTAATCTTTTCGCATCATCCATAATGAGTAAGTAAAAATTTCTTTTCTTCTTGTTCGTTAAGAAACATCGTTTTTGATACGAACACCTTCAATTCCTTCAATAAAACGATCTGCTTGTTCTGTTGTTAGACAGGTTCATGTTCCACAATATGAAATGTAATGCCTAATTCATTTAACGTGATCTACTACTTTTTGATACATAGAAAAAGACCCCTTATTGTTTTATTTTTCTTTATTATAAACTCTTCGTATACTACTTTTCAATGTATACTACTATGCAGATGAACTAAATCATGTTATGATGAGAAAAAATTCACATAGGAAAGTGGTTATATGACAAAAAAAGCAATTTTACTTATGACCTTTGGGTCACCTGAAGGATATACTTTTGAAGATATCGCAAGATTTTTTTACAAAATATTCGACGTGGCGTTCGTCCCAACAGATCAAGAAATTCAACATTTGTATGATAACTATCAAAAAATTGGTGGAAGTCCCCTACAAGAAATTTCAAAACAGCAAGCCGCAAAATTACAAGAACGAGTACAAGGAGAATATACGGTTTATTTTGCTAATAAATTCTCCTCTCCATTCATTTCCAGAAGTCGTTAAACAAATGGAACAAGATGGAATCGAAGAATGCCTGTGCTAGCACTTGAACCTCACTACTCTTACTACTCCATTTATGGATATGAGAAAATTTCATCGAAAGCAAAAACCATTCGATTTCCACGTTGTAAAAGATTGGTATCATAATTCCAACTTACTACAATTTTGGGAAAAATGAAATCAAAAAGATTTTTAATCGAAGAAGTCAAAGATGGCAGTTTTAAAGTATTCTTCTCAGCACATAGCGTACCCGTTATTGCATTGGAATTCGAAGATCCTTATATCGACCAAATTTACAAAAATGGACAAATCATTGCAGAAAGATTAGGGTTAGAAAAACATCAGTACACTCATACATGGCAAAAGCAGAAAGTGATATTGGACTACCATGGATGAAACCAGACGTTCTAGAATACTTACGAGAACAAAACGGAACATCCTGAACATTATATCTTCATTCCAATTAGCTTTATTAGCGAACATATCGAAGTCTTATACGACAATGATATCGAATGTAAGGACTTATGCGATGAGTTTGGCGTACACTACCACAGACCACCAATGCCGGATGTACATCCACTCTTAGTAGAAGCCTTATACGAAACGGTTCGAGCTCACGAAACAGAAAGCTTCACTCTTAAAACACATGAAGAAGAAACACTGGATGAAATGTTACCACCAGAAACATCAAAAGATATTCTAGACCATGAATCAGATATTCAAATGCCAGAATTCGTGAAGAAATTAATCGCTAAAAAAGGTAGAGAGAATGTAAAAATGCCGGAGTTCGTCAAACGAATGTTAGAACAACGTGCAAAACAAAAGAAACAATAAGACATAAAGAACCCTGCACCAAAAACTCTATCCTTTTGGGTGCAGGGTTTAGTTAATTCTATAGGTCTAATTCAATCCCTTTTACTCGTAAATTCTCGATACATTCCAGTAGATATACTTCATTATGCTCTTTATAAATTGGGGTGTTTATCTTTCACTTCCTCAAGATTATCGTAGCTTTCTGCAATCTTTCCACGATAATTCTTATCTCTCCACTCAGTTGCTACTTTGGTAGCCTCTACGATTCATCTCATCCATAATCAATGTATGATAGCAAAATAGATGATAAGGAGAATATAAAAAAATACATAATCAACTGTTTTATGTTTCTTATTCCATCCATTTCCCCTAAGCGCACAACATTCTCTATGTTGTCCTAGTAATTGATTCTTTAGGTAATTTTTGATATCATTTGTTCATGCCATAATCTCATCTTGTTCTCCTGTTATTAACGTTGATTGTTGTAAATAGTTATTAGGGGTATTTCTCTAATAATGTATGGATATAATGGATAATAGAACTTTGATCACTTACTCCCAGTTCTATACTCCTCCAGTAAACGAAACAATTCATCTTTTTCGACCTTTTTCTGCTGTATTTTTTTAAAATAGCCCCCATACATGAAGAATCGCATTATGAAAAGTCTTTTTACTTTCTTGTATCTCATTCACTTGTTTGATTTTTCGAAGTAACACATTTAAGTCAACTTCGGATTTCTTTTTAAATATTCTCTTATTTCCAAATAAACTTTATGAGATTTACTCAATACGTAATATTTATTTCTTGCCCATAGTCTGTTCACATTGTTTTCTGATATCTTTTTTGATTCACTTTACACCTTCTTTTACACTAGAAAAATTATCTAGAGAATGACTTCTTGCATCATTATAGCATTGAAAGTGTCATTCACGAAATTTATGAACTTTTTATATAATTATTTTCTAATTTAATAAAAACTCGCCTGATCGTATGATGCTACGATTAGGCGAGGATGAATATTTTTTGTAGTAATACTAGGATTCTAAATTTTTCTAATTCTTTAAGAGTAATTCCATTTTCATCTTTCCAGTCTACTCTTCCATTTGTTTGCATTCCTAATACAAAATGCTGCTGCATAGGACGGACTGTTAAATAATAAGTTTTTAGTCAATTTTCCATTGAAAGATTTCTTTTATTAGCTTTTACATTTTAGTTCTCAATTCTTTAATTGCTAGAGGTATAGCTTCAGAATCAATTTCCTTCAATCATACTATCTTTTTAAAACAACAAAACCTTCATTAGTTCTAATACAGGATGCTTGAATTAATTGTTGAGATTTTTACTTTTTCTAGAAAGATAAAATTTTAGATTCTTTTTGATTTTTTCAATAATTTTTTTCTGTAGTATTAAGAATTGGAATAAATACTTTATACCCTAAAACTCCTAATACCATCTTTGAATATTTAATAAACTCTTCAAGTTCAGATTCTTTTTCTTCTGTAACATTACCAATATTTGGTTCATTTTCATTTCTAACTGTATATCTTCCTGTTTCTAATGCTAAATTAGTAAATCTATTTTCAAGATAACTTATCTCCGTTGGTCCAAAAGAATTATTTTGAGTTGTTAAAATGACTACTTCATTAAAATATTTATTGTCCTTTTAAATGTTCAATAACACGAAAACAGAACACCTTCTCCATTTTTTTCGAGTAGTTGCTTGTCCAATATAGACTTCATCCTCACCATTTTCATTCTTTCTCTATTAGGAAATAAACACCACTTTGCTTTTAAATCTTGACGTTCTTTGGATTTTTCTAAATAGGATCTTGGTATTTTATAAGCTAAACCAGTCCAATTTAGAAAGTGTACATTTAATTCTTTCCTGTTACTTCTCCATCAATTAGAAAAAGATTAAAATTCTTTCCTAAGCTCATCTTCTACAAATCCTTTTATCATTTTATTTTTACGTATTCTTCCATATCTATTGTAATTAACTTAACAAAACTATGAGACATATCCGAAAAACGCATCATCTTCGATAGTAATTTTTCTAACCTACTTGATTGTGGAAAAGCATTATTTTCTAAATAATCTTCATATAACCAACTTCCAATATAATCATGTGCCATTTTGACGGCTTCTGTTTCATTTCTACCTTCAGTTGCTCCATATTCTAAATCAGGAAATACTACAGTGTAACCTTCATTATCTTTTATTCTTATAAAAATTGCTGGATAGGTTACAAACATATAATCACCTCGTTGATTAACTTGAGTAGTTACGTTGCTATAATGTTAGTATACAATGTTTATAAGAAAAATACCAATTAATCACAAACTCCTCAACTTTTTCGTTGAGGAGTTAAAAATATTCAAAATTAATTAGACATTTTTGTACTTCATATAACGATCTAAGAGACAATATCTAATTGATAATCTTAATTAAAAATTAAATTTATAGTGTAAAATTAACTTCTAAAAATCCAAATAAATTGTCTATTGGATGCCAGTTTACCATATCATCTTGCCATTCACCATCATTTAAATATCGAAGAGAACCAGCAATATCTCTAACAAAGGCTCCTTTTTAAATTATACTTAGCAAGGTATTCTTTTAATGACTCAAATTTTTAATGGAGCAAAACTATCAATATTTTTATCTTCACCATTTACAGTTTCTCCACCCTTTAGTTTCAATAATAAAAACATCGCCATTCTTCAATTTAACAATATCATCTGGATAAAAATGATGAGAATAACTTACAGTATTATAAACCAATGAAAAATACTGACTTCCTTTTGTCTCCATTCTTATAAAGAAACTCAACAAAAATCTTTCTTAGTTTCAATATATTTCTCAAAAGTCTCTCTGCTTCGCTTCCTTTAATAATACTATCCGTATAGCCTTCATACACATTCGTTACAGTTGGAACATGTTCCAATTTCCCTGGATTATATGAATAACGTTCAGTGTTTGGTATACAAAATCATTTTCAACAACTTGGACAAGCCCCATATTTACGGTAGGTCTAATATCAACTTTTTCTAAACACTTCTCTAAGTTCTTTCCAATTATTTAAGATAAAGGTTGTCCACTCATTGGCCTTTAGTTTTAAAAATTTTTATGTTTATTTGGTCTCTTATCATCCATGAAGAATCGTCTTAAAATTGCTTCAACCTGACTACTTTTTCAGATGTGTTACTCGATCTAATTCATGAAATGCATGAAGTAAGTCAAGGCGATTAGCTCTATAATCTGCTTCTACCATTCTCTCTTTATCTTTCAAATTTTTAGAATGTTCTATCGTATCAAAGCGACCTTTGTTTATAACTATTGACAATATAAGTTCCAAATTGAAGACCTTTATTTATAAGTTTTTGTTTATTAGCTTCAACATCTTCAGTTAAATTTCCATTCTTTAATCAATCCTAGATAAAGATTTTTCACGAATTTTTCTCATTTTGTCCTTCATATAAATCAAAAGTTCTCTCACTAAGTAGATGAAAATCCTTTGCAATATCTTTTCCGTTTTAAAGGAGGGGTGTAAGTTGACCAATACCTTTTTGTGCAAATACACCATTTAAAAATCATTATCAAAAGTATAAATGTAAGCATTATCTAAAAATATCAACATTATAGTGCCCTTTTTAAGGGTTCAGGCATTCTGAATACGCCCTATTGTCTGAATAGTAAAAAGTATCACCCATCTTTTTCGCGAATTTTAATTAGAATTTTTAGCACGAGGTGCATCCCAGCCTGTGGCAATAGCTTGTTTAATAATTAGATATTCAACATCATTATCAAGTTTTGAACATTGAGATAATTTCTTTTTGATCCGCTAACCAAATAGCTAATTTACCGAAATCTTCATATGTCTTATGTAACTTATCTTGAATATATTCTTCAATGCGACGAACCAACTCAGGTTCCGATTCAGTTTTATCAGGTAATTGAACCAACACTAATGGATTGATATCAGTTATGTTATTGTCAGAGTATCCTTGTACTATCTCTTTTCGTTTTTAGTTTCAGCACTTTCAAACAACAATTCGAATTCTTTACTAATATCAGGATTTGTATTTAGATACTTTTCAATCCCTTCATTTACAACTACAGATTTTTGTTATCAGTCCTGCTTCAATGACTTCCTCTTCAGTAACTTCATAGAACTCTATTTCCTCAGGAACCTTAGGATCATCAATAGTTGCTGAAACCCTAACCATTTTGAAGCTTTAAAACGTGAAATGATATCTTTAGCTTTATCAGTATCATTTCGATGTGCTTCATCAATAACAAGAATAAACTGAAGACCTGCATCAAAAAGCTTTTTCAATCTTGTCTTCAAGATTTTCTTTCTCACTATCTGTCAACATAGCATTTTTATTTTTTTACCAACAACTGATTCATAGTTAATAAAAGTTGCAGTACCTTTACCAAAAACCTTGAAGAAGAGCATCAGTCAGTGATTGCGCTTTAATCGAAGAAAAAAATTTTTCGCTTTATCCTGACTTTTGTTCTTCAAGTTCTCCTGCGCCAGGAGTAAACCATACGAAAAGCAACGTTGTCATGGGTACTTGCGATATAAGTATCCATCCATTCAAGAAGTGTAATTGTTTTACCTGAACCTGTCGGTGACTTGATAACCATCTCATTAACCTCATATTCAGGAGCTGTAAATTTCAAAAGCTTATCAACTAGATTTTTGTTGGAAATTTTAATTCAATCATGACCACATGTCCTTTCCGAAATAATAGTTTGGAATTTCTTGTTTCGTAATGTTCTTGTCCCGAAGGATTTTTCTTGTTCTGCATCAAAAGAAAATTTCAGGATGGAAAAAGAGAGTAGAATATTCAATAAAATCTGTTTCATCCATTTTATCTAGTTGGTCTTCTGACAGGATGATCTGTACTTTTGGATTTGTAATATCTACACCAAATTCGAGTTCTACAAGAGGTGTCACATAGTTGAGTAACTCATACTCAAGTGTGACATCAGAAATTCTTCCTTGATAACAAAAATCCGTCTTAAAATACTTTAGATTGAATTTTTTGATTCATAAAAATCTGTCCCTCATACAATTTATTTAAACGTGCATAAGTAATATCTTGAGCTATATTATTTTCATTATTAGTGGCTAAAATAAATTTCCTATTTCCTCCAGATTCAAGAACAGCTTGTGCTGTTGTCCCAGACCCAACAAAAATCTAGGATAGTTGCACCTTCAGGAACAGCAACTTCGACTAAATATTTCATCAATTCCAAAGGCTTCGGATTATTAAATTGTATTTGAGGCAATAGTTTCTTCAAAAACATTGTAGTTTTTTGATTATCAAATGTTCCCCAGTTTGATTTTTAATGCTTTAGTTGAATTTCTCATATTATTTAAAAATTCTTTTTGTTTTTGGTAGCTTAGTTTTCCACAATATTCTATCCTCGGCAATCATCATTTCTAAAGACTCCTTAGAAAAAGCCCAAGTATTTGTATATTCTTTTCCTGTATTAGGGTCAGTTATAGTAAACGCTTCTTCTATTGACTTAGTTGTACTTTTAATATTAGATTCTCTCCAAGGTCCTCTTGGGTCATTATCCGGATTTTTTAAACCCAGATTCATCTCTTCTTTCTCCTAAAAATCTAAAATTTTCTGATACTTGATATGCAAGTATGTATTCATGTACTCTACCATCATATTTCTAGGAGGAACCCCTTTAGCAGATGATTTTATTCCAAACAATTGACTCTACAAAGTTTTGCTCACCAAAAATTTCATCCATAAGTAACTTTAATTGGCTTTGTTCATGTTCATCAATACTACCAATATAACACCTGATTGAGAAAGTAAATCTTTTGCAATTTTCAATCTATGACTCATGAAACTTAACCATTTTGGAATGAGAGTATCCATCTGTTTTTATCAACAATTTTATCGTTATAGATAAAATCTTTATTTCCTGTATTATACGGAGGGTCAATATATATAACATCAATTTTTCCTGAGTGAGTTTTTCTAAAAGATGTAAACTATGAAGATTGTCTCCCTCTAGTAGAAAATTATAATCTTCAAGTCTGGATTCCCAACAATCTTTTGCTTTCATCTTCCAACAAAGACAGGGAATTTTTGCTTTTCATTTCTTCATCAACCCACTCAGCATGTTCTTCCCAAACCAGTCCATATTTCTTGGTATTTAGTAAATGGATAAGCTTTTCTAATTTATCAACATCTTCACTTCGTCTATCCTCACTGAGCCTGTTTTTAAAAGTTCCTGAACATAAGCAATTGCTCCTTCCTTTTTATTCTTATGAGGACGTTCAATAAAGTTTTCACGCATACTCCTTTGCAATTGTTTTTGTTTTATGTTAAAAATTTGTTCTATATTATCATAAATAACTACATTTAATAATTCTTAACTAAATATTATTTTCAAAAATTATTAAAAACGTGTGAAAGTAGAAATAAAAAATTAAACTTTGTAATCCTCATTTTTGCAGCATCTTTTTATATTGTTAGCAAATTTATCAATTAATCCTAAAAACAAATTCATGAAGTTCTAAATAATCAGAAATTATGTTGAAATCCCATCTAAAGTTTCAAATTTTTCTCCATGAGCAATTTTATTTCTATTTCCTAATAATCTATGATCAATAATCATAACGTATAAGGAGTATCATCTATACCTAATGTAGCTGCAATTTCTGTGAATACTTCCATTTTTAAATTGCTATCTGTCTTAATTATATTGTTACAAGGGATTCGAGATTCCTCACCCTTTTTAAATATATATCTTCTATAACCCTATTATGAATTGTTGCTGTTTCTCGAAATTTATTAATATCATTTTTCATTGTAATTGCTAGAAAATTATATTTTAACTCACAATATCTCAAACGTAACCCCTGACACATATATATAAATAAAATTCAGCAATTGATTTTATAGCACCTTCCCAATGCGCATATAGCATTATAATTCCAACTCTGATTGCTTTTTGATTGTTCACTTTTTCACTTTCTTCTGAAGAACTAACATCCATTTTAATAGATGTTAGTTCTCTCTCCAGGCCAATTCTTCATTTATTTTTCTTCTAGTTTATTTAAATCTTTAATTTTTCATCACTAAAATACTCTTTCCCAGAATTGTTAAATCATAAAAATCTAGAACTGCTCTAGCGCCTCTTTTTGTAGCTTCAATATAAGTCTCTTCTTCATAAAATAATCTAATCTTTTTGTTTTAAGATTTTTCTAAATTAATTTTTATCTAATTTATCTATATTATAGTAAATTCCAGTTGCAATTCCTTGAAACGCACTAACTAAGAAAGCTCCTTTGTGTTTATCATCTGAAAATTTCTTAAATGAATCTTCCCTAGTATTTTATTTAATAAAAGTAAAAGTCCGATTAAATCTATCTTCAATAATTGCATACTCTGTATCTTCCATTTTAGTAATCATTTTAATTATTTCTCTATCTAATAATTCTTTTTAAATCATCGTATTTTAAAGCTTCGTTCAAATCCATATTCACAGCAATTAAAGGCGTATAATCAATTCTAACTTAAATTGTTCATCTTCTTTTTCTATCAGTTATAACGACACAACTATTAAAATCATTGTTATTAGATAAATTATCTAAAAACAATAAAAATTTCTATTCGTCATAATCATTAAACAATTTCTAACCTCCTGATCAGATAATTTAGAACCTCCAGTATTTAATCTTTGAAACAATTCATACTTAGTTTTAGGATCACTTTCCTTTTTACTATTATCAAATCAATCCGAGATCTTTTTGAAAGCTAATTGTTGTTCTTTAGTGAAAGATTTATCTGGATTTTAGGATTTTCCCACATCATCCCCTCAAAAGAGGTGTAAAATCAGTTTTATTTAATACTAAAGGATCAATTAGGTTTTCGTTTTCCATCTCTAAATATACCTAAAAATTGAAAAATTGTAGACAATCGTTGAACACCATCAATTACATCCCATGCCCCTTCATCATTTTGACTAACAAAAATAGAAGGAATAGGTATATTTAACATTATTGATTCAATTAATCTTGTCTTTTGTATTTCACTCCATCTAAAAACTCTTTGAAATTCAGGATGTATATCCATCTCTCCATCTTTATATATATTTATCAACTCTCCAATAGACATCTGATAAGCATCCTAAATAGTTTTACTTGAACGCTCTGCAATTTCATCTTGTAAACTCATTTTCCTCCACTTACTTATATCAAATTTTTATATCATTTGCAGTAATTCTTAAAGAAGAACCACTTACAAAAATACCTATATGATTTACATATTTTAAAAACTCATCACTTTCTAGTATTTCTTTGCTACTGATAAATTCAAATCAGCCTTAGGGACAATATAAATTCCCGAATAAGGAATATCATCAACCCCCAGTTCGTATACATTAACTTTATTAGTTACTATAAAAGACATTAATAATTTTTCTTGATTTTAATTTATCTAACGCTTGTGATCTACCATAGTGAAACCACTTACTATTTTTATCAGAATCTCGTAAAATCTAATTTATCCTTGAACTGCTCTAAATATTTTAATGCACTACTTTTGGATATCTATTAATCATATCTTCATTTCTAATTTTTAACTTTCTCGTCTACATATTCATATGGAAAAACAATAAATTCCTGAATATTTCTACTTAAAGCCCTCGGACTAGCAGACAGGACGTATAATCTCTTTTTCCAAAGGTGAATTTCCTACATAAAAATAATCACTTTTCCTCAGTACCTTTTATTACAAAAGCTTCATTCAACAATGTCGCTACACTTGTTGCTGCTAAAAATAGTCTGAAAATAAAACCTTATTATTTTTCTTTTAAATTCAGATCCACTTTTCATCTAATAATTCTCTTTCAATAAAAAATATGATTATTGATTACTAATGTCATAATAGTCAATACTTGTCTCATAACAATCTAAATTACATATAATAATTGAAGATGATGTTAATACATTCTTAAATATCTTTTATTGTCTTATAATCTAATATTTTTGTAATTTTTCTTTTAACAAGCTTCTTAACTCCTTAGCGAAAACATTTTTAAAAATATTAGTAGGAGTCAAATAAACAAGTTTTCCCTTATTGTTTAAATATTTTAAACTAAGTTCAATAAATGGATAACAATAGTCAAATTTTCCTTTTTACAAGATTCAAAGTTATCACGGATAAAAGTTTCTATTCTTAAAATCAATATTTGCATAAGAAATATAAGGAGGATTACCAACGATATAATCAAATTTTTCATTTATTTCAAGGGACAAAAAATCTGTATTCAAAATATTCCAGTTTACTGAAGTAAAACCGAAGTATTTTGCAATTTTATCAAGATTTTCAATACATTTTCATAATTTCCTTTATCATATTCAATTGCTAAAAATCTCGTTCTAATCCAAGTATTATATTTTTATCACTATATCCATGATTTTTACAATCAATAATATAACGATTAATCGCTTCACATAAAACGTTTGCCCATCTCCACAGGAATTTTTCTAAAATTTTTCCATATAATTTCTCTGTATAATTTACCTCATCAAGCATTGTAATTACTATATTTTTAGGGTGAAGACATGGCATTTTTCATTACCATAATTTTCCACCACTTTAAAATTTTTCATTTTTATGTTCCATTTTGCCAAAATATCATCCCAGTATAAAGATACACATAATTTCAATAAAATATCATTCATGATATCATTCTTCAATTTACAAAATTTTCTTCTACTTATTCCTATTTTTATTAAATAAATCTTTTTATTTATACCGCTATTCATCGATAACTCCCATAAAATTTTATAACTAATTATCACAACAACTCCCCTTTATTAATCTATATATACTCATTGTATCATACTTTATATATACGCTTTTGATTCTTAAAACAATCTATTTTAATAAGTAGTTATAATGAAAATTAAAAAGTAAAAATACTACCTAATGGTAGCTACCCATTCAAGTCGGCGTACTACAATACAGCTTAATAGAACATCAAACGTTAAATGAAAAAGTATATCTCTAACTGTAATGCTATTCTATAATTAATGATTAAGATTTTTAAATCATACCCTAAAAATAAAATTAATAACTTTACTCTACTGTTCTTTGTGATTTAACCATCTCTACTCCCCAAAACGTCAATCCACACTTTATCTTCTCTTCTGCAATTTTTCATCTGTTTTCATCAATTCATACAATAATGGCATCATAGCTAAAGTCCTCTATTTTTCCAGTACTGGTAACAATGGCAATATTTAGCTGCAACATTCCCATACTACAATAGTTGTTTCTCATTTTGGAAGTACGATTTTGTTTTGACGATTTCTTCTGCAAAAGTTTCTCTTGAAATAATCGCAATCGTATAGTTCTCAATCACCGACTTTCTCGTGATAATTTCCTTCTTGCGAAGCTCCTCCATAAATTCTGAATTGGTCTGCCCTTCTATTTGTACGCCAATCATGCCAATTTCTTTTGTTGGATCTCCATCGATTCTTTTGAGAAAATACGATACTGAGGGTTGGTTTCTTATGATTGAAGCTGAGTCCACAGACTGGTTTGCCCAATCTTTATATGCTTCAAAAGTTAGTCGTTTATGATTTCTTCCATGAATTCTGAGCCTTTAGTTTTACATAAATATCTAGAATAGCGAATTTTTTTCTAAGTCTTTTATCTCCAATGATGTATTTGCCTTTATTTTGCTCCATTTTGCTTTGGAATAAGTCATAGAGTACTTCGATATCTTCCGCATATTGTTTGATATAGTCTGCAAAATCCATTGTTGTATGTAGTTCTTTGTATATTCATGATTCGTTTAGCAATTTCTTGGTAACTTAAGAATGACCATTTTCTAACTCTTGGATATCTAATGAAGCATATAATCCTGTTAGTATTCCTGTAATCTTTAAGTCTTTGTTTTTCCTAATTCTTCTTCATATCTCATCAATTGTTCTTTTTGTTGGAATGGACTTGATTTTGTTTTCAATAATCAGTACTTCTGTTTCATTAGCTTTGTTTTTATAAGTAATCTTAAATCCACATGTTTCTTTTCCCGTTCGACTGAGATAAATGTACATCCGTTTTGATAAAAAAATTAGAGATAAATACTTCGATAAATGGATGTTTTCCTTCGACTTCTTTGTTCTAGTATCCATGCCCAAAAATTAGAATGAGATAATTCCTTCCCACTTAAGGAGATGGCAAAATAATGGAGAACGGTTTTAGTCGTTGTAATTGTTCTTCTATGATGCTTGTTGTTTTCTTTTTCATGTCATTATCCTTTAAACTATTGTAAGTACCTTAACGTTAACATAGTCGATGTTTGATTTCAATGAATGATGCAAAAAGACACCTACTTCTCAGTAGATGCCTGTATGATTTTTACTTTTTTCCTTTTATTTTAGATGTCATTTTTTTGTCAAAAATATAGTTATATACTTTTAGTTGTATTGCATTTTGTTAAACATTTTCGTTACATTAATCTTGAAATAATAAACTGGAGGTTTTATTATGGCAAAAACTGCAAATATAAATTTAAGAATTGAACCATCTACTAAAGCTCAAGCTGAAGAATTATTTTCTAGCTTTTGGAATAACAGTAACTGATGCTATTAATATTTTTAAGAACTTCAATAATGGAAGGTGGATTTCCATTTCAAATTAAACTACCTCGCTATAATCATCAAACTGAATTAGCTATTCAGAAGCTAGAGATATTATAAATGGCAAAGTTCAGCTAAAGAAATATCATTCTGTTGACGAATTATTTGAAGATAATTAATGTAGGAAAAGAACATCAATATGCACATAGAAATAATTTGATACTGTTCTTTTAAAAAGATGGAAAAACAGCAGCAATTGTAGATAAGTTAAGCGAAGATACGTTTATAGCTGACATTGAGACTCTCCTGAAGACTGGGATAAGATTCGATGAAATTGAAAAAGTAGTTTATAGAAGTAAAAATCTATTGACGGGTGATAATAATGAGTAAGAATGAAAAACAGAATTTAATATTCATTGACGGTTGGGAGTATGTTCATTGCCCTGTTTGTGATAATATAGTAGAATATATGCGACACCTGTCATTGGCAGAATACTGGTAAAACGAATATTGATGGAGGTCCTAATATTATGACTTTATTGGAAGCTAGGAAGCATATATCAAAAAGCTACCCGATAAAATAAACAAGCCCCTAGTTCATTCTAGGAGCTTATTTTTATATACAATCCATTTTTATTTGTCAGCATTAACTCTTACAGAAATTTCTAATCTTCTTTCTCTTGCTGTTCTTTCTTTTGTTCTTCAATTGTTTTTACTAATCTTTTGCAACTCTTTCATCACTTTTTACGAATTTCTTCTTGTGTAAATAGTTCTTTTCGAAGTCTTTCCAATTGTTTCCAATAGCATTAGTATGATTCATTTTGTTTCTTCTTTTCTTTAAATCTAAAATACCCATAAATTAACTATTAAAACTAAATGAAGCAGCAATCTAATAATATGATGCGATATATGTACATTCTTAAGACTCTTACTTCTATCGTCATAAAACATGAACGAAATCAATAACAACAAACAGGAAATTACTACTTTAATAATGATATGTATACAACAGATGAATCCCTGCAAATAATGTTAACAATACTACTAGTAGAATTGAGTAATAGATATTCCTAACTCATTTTTATAAGCAAAAAAATGCTAATATACATAACAATAAACTGTAGACAAAAAGTGTGATGTTCATAACTAGTTACCTCCTTATTTTTTTAATTTAAAATTTTTACTCTTAAAAAGATAATATTATTAAGAACAAAAAGTCAATCATCAATACGAATAATTGCTTTAAATTACAAAACAAGCCCTAGTTCATTCTAGGAGCTTGTAGTTGTATATCACTTTTCATCTTCATTCAAATTCAACATAATGAATTTCTGAATTTTTCGTTTCGGAATGTTTCACCTTTTTGGAATATCTTTTGTATCTTTTCTTGAAAGCTACCCATGCCATTCCTTTTTTCTGATAGGAATATCATGCTTCCATCATAGTCATATTTCATGTTGATGTTGTAAGTCAATCAAACGATAAGGTGTTTTGTATCGTCCTGATTCAGTATCAGTTGCTGAGAAACTCATGAATCCAAGGTCATTTTGTTGGATAAATCCTGTGCTTGTATATCCATAGACCCAATCATATTTCTTTTCTGCTTGATTGACATGGTAAATGGTTCCACTCTTTAAATCTGTGCCCTAGTGAAACATATAATTCATGTTGATCCGTAAATAATTGATTCAAATGTTCTGTTGCACTTTTGATGCGTCAACGTTACTTCTTTCTCTCCACTCTTCATATCGTATTGAACAACTTCTGAATGTTTAGCACTTGCATCATAGCGAATATAATAAAGTTTTTTCCATTGAATTGAATCGGTGAAAAAGTATTTTTGATCAATGACTTGATCTTTCATCGTTGTTGTTTCCAATTGATGAAGCGTATTTAAAGATGTATCTTCTTTACTATCCTTAACAATATTAAATACTAACTTCGAATCTTCTGTAAAGAATGCTGTAAATGTGATGAACTCAGTGGCATCTTTTCATTCTCTTTGACAGTTGTAACTTCACCCGTTGTACGATTCAATAAGTAGAAGTTTGCATTTTCTTTTTGAGTCTGTATATTCCTCAAAAATACCCAATTTTTGTCGACTGCTCGAACCCATTGATAGGAAACTGTTGCATCACTCACCTCATGAACCAATGAATGGGTATTTGTTTTTACATCAATTTCCAAAATTCCAACATGATTCACACTGCCGTATAATTTTCCATCCTCTGATAACATTTGCGGAATAAAGTCTGGATACTCATCTGCATAATGAGCAACTACACTCTTGTCTCTAAACGTTTTCATTGAATGAAACAGTATTAAACTGATTACTTCCTTTTCCTAATTGAAAGTTAGTGTTTTTACTTTGTTCCACCGTTGTAACACTTTCTTGAACCGTCGTTTCTTGAGTATTTTTATGTTGACCACAAGAAGCTAAACAAAATACTTAACAATACAATACTAACTACTCTATATTTTTCCTAACATAAAGACTCCCCTATTACTGTTAAATAAATGAATGTAACCCAATTCTTCTACCCTCCTTAACTTTTTGATGTCTAATTCCAAAAATAATGGAGATGATGCAAAGAATAACACCTACCACAAACATAGGAATTCAAACTCCTTAACTTCTTCTATAAAAGGAATGACATACATACTTAATTCAATACATATCACCCTACTACAATGAAAATGCCGATTAATATTTATGCCATTTTTTGCATCATAATCTCCCATTTCTTTAACTTGTTATCCGTTTTTCACGTACAGTATACGCTCATTAAATTAAAAATCAATGAAAAAGACTTTTCTCCGTAGTAAATGAGAAATATTACCCAAAACTATTACGAAGAAAAGTCATTTATCCTTATTTGCTAATTCTGATACGAATACAACATAGTAATGCCAATCGTTAGCACTAAAACAATACTTACAAGAAACAATGCTAATTTGTTCCCAGCAAATAATGAAATTAAGATAAAGAGTTACACCAGAAACCATGCTCCTTAAATCCAAAGAATCGTTGTGTTTTTCGAAAAGCTTCATCTTTATTCATAATCCATGGAACACGGAACCCAAAGTGTTTATTCGTTTCTTTGATTTTAGGACTAACATTTTCAATGAATATCATAAATAATCCCATAAGAAATGCAAGAAAAACGTACCTTTTGTGTACCTATGCTAACTCCTGTCAAAATTAAGACAAATTGAAAATAGCACTAGCATTAAAACAATAATAATGTGAGTCTAAAAATATAACGGCTAACTTCCTTATTTTGACTTCCAACTAATTCTTTATCATCAATCCATTTCATCAAACCTAGAGAAATAATAGAATGAGGATTGGTAATATCAGAATTGTCCAACGTGAAGCTGTTGCGACAACATTTCCTTCCAAATCAAAACGAAGATACGATTGTCTCGGGAGCATACCAAACAACGCATAAAGCAAGTAAGATAGGTAAAAAGGTTAAAATGACATCTAATAAATAAATCTTTTCTTTGTTCTACTAACATATTAATTTCCTCCAATAATTGAATTCATCCAAACAATTGTCTTCTTCTAAAACGGTTAAATTTAATTCATAATAAATAAAGTTCTTTTTCCTTTGTTTCATAAATTAAATCCGCTCTTTTTAATTTTTAAATGATACGACAATGCTTGTGGTGTGATTTGTAAGCTCTTGCGCTAGTCTCCAGTATTCGTTCGTCCCTGTCGTAAAAATTTCTAATATCTTACGACGGTTTTTCATCCGATAATGCAGACAAAAATATCATTTACAGACATATATCATCTCTTTCTATTTAAAATTTTCTTTTAAATAGATAATACTCCCTTCTGAAATCAAAAAGCAAGAGTTATTTAAAAATATTTTTAAATAGGTATTCTAATTTTTACAATACACCGGTGTTTTTAAGTCCAGTGTTTTAGATAAGTTCAGAAAAACTTTATCGCTATTAGTTTAATTATTCTATCATTCATGAATTCTAAGATCACGATTAGATAAAGGATAGTTTCTCATTCAACAATAAATTTTTAAGAAATAACTCTAGATACTCCGTTGTTTCATGAATTCCTTTTTGGTAAATTCGTATAATTTGCACGAACAAGTGCCTTTCTAAAATACCAAGAATGTTCTGCAAAAGCTCTCATTCGTCACATTAAATCCAAGAGTTCTTAAATATTTAATAAAGAATACAGCAGTCGTTCTTGTATTTCCTTCTCCAAAAATATGGATTTGCCATAATCTAGAAATAAATACCGCTAAATGATGAATGATTTCCTCCATTGTCAACCCTTTATAACTAAACTCTCTTTCTCTAGAAAAATCATACTCAAGAGTTGCTTCTAATTCAGATGCACTTCCATACAAAATGGTATCTCCATCTAGTACCCATTCTTTTTAATGTCTTATACTCTCTTATCTTACCTGCATGCGGATAAAATTCCTTGGAATAATTTTCGATGAATAGAAATATACTCCTGTGGAGTGAAGGAAAAATGCTGTTTCAGAAAAGGTTGTGCAATTCGAGAAGCTACTTTATCTGCTTTCTTTCTGTACGTGTCACTTTCGGGAAAGTGTACTTCTTTTTCTTCATAATAAGTGTTAATTCGAGTCTAATGCTTCTTCAATCGTGATGTACCCTTCAATATTCTGGGTAGCAGTTTCGATTAAATACTGAGATGGTTTTAATCCATCAACATCTTGTAAAACCAATAGCTGTACGCCATGCATAGACCTTTTCTTTTTATCTGGCTCTGATTCTTTTAAGTATTCTTTAAATGGATCTATTTCCATCCCATCAAACTCCTTCCCTAGAACATTTAAGTATAAGTATAACATTTTTCTCAACGTTTTATCATCTGTAGGAACATTAATGAATGATGACACAACACAAATAACTTTTTATCAGTAGTATTAGTAATATAAGCCATTCAGAAGCTTATTACAGAAAACTCCAAGACAGTTTCACCCAGTCTTACTCATGACAGAAACAAAATTTGGTATTATACTTACGTTGAGAACAATACTAATCCGTTCGAATTATTGAGAATTGTCGTTCCTGTCAGGAGAAACTGGATGAACAGGGTCATGAGGAAAACTCGATTATGCTTTGAGCATGAAAATAAAAATTACATTTTACCTCCCTGTTCCATTGTTCTTAAACAATTAGAATAGGAGGTTTTATTATGCAAATAGTCACCCAGTATGCTGTGGAATTGATGTACACCAAAAATCCATTGTTTGTTGTATTTTTAGATGGTCCTCTAACTTCAAATGAACCTAAAAATATCAAACAAGCTTTGGTACCACAACTAAAGAATTAAAAGCAGCTCTTGATTGGATACTTGAGCATCAAGTTGCACATGTTTTTCGAAAGCACAGGACAATATTGGATTCCTCTTTTCAATATCTTCTCAGATTCTGATTTAGAATTAATCCTTGCAAATCCGCAACATATTAAAAATGTCCCAGGTCGTAAGACAGACGTCAAAGATGCTGAGTGGATTGCACAACTTGGTCGGTGTGGTTTAATTAATCAATCTTATATCCTTCTCAGAAGTGCTTCAATTACGTTATTTAACTCGTTATCGTCTCTCAGTTAAACAACGGTTAACTCAAATAAAAATCATATCCATGTTATTTTACAAAGGGCTAATATTAAAATAACAAGCTACTTATCAGAATATTTTCAGCAAGACAGGACAAGCACTGTTAACTCTATTTATTGATGGTGAAGTTATTAATGAAGATAATGTCGAAAGTTGTATACACGGTCGCATAAAAAGCCTCTACTAAACAATTAATTGAAGCTATGGAAGGTAAACTATCTACAGTAGATCGTTTTCTAATTAAAGAATGTATGGAAGAATATAAACTTCGAAAAAGATATCAGATGAACTCAATAAAAGAAATAAATGAATATATTTTAGAACATTTTCCTGAAGAATATCAACTTCTTCTAACAATTCCTGGTATTAGTGATAATTGTTGTGCCACTATATTAGCTGAAATTGGTCCAAATGTTGATGCTTTTAAAACTGATAAGAAATTAGCTTCATGGGCTGGAATGTGCCCCAGGTTCTAACGAAAGTGCCGGTGTTAAAAAAATCTTCACACACGACGCAAGGCAATAAATATCTTAAACAAGCCTTAGTAATGTCGGTGTTAAGTGTTCAACGATGCTAAAGAAGAAACCTTTTCACTTTTCTATCAGCGAATTTCCAGCAGGGAAGTAAAATGAAAGCTATTATCAGCTTGTGGTCATAAAATGCTTAGAATTATCTATAAAATACTTCAATCGCACCAACCTTATAATAGTCAAAAAGCGTTAGGTCTGCGACAACAGACTAACGCTTTATCTTTGACAATTTAAAATTTCCACTTATATTATAGCATAGGTAGTATCTTTTTGTCTTTTTCGTACTTTGTTTCAAATAAAAACTCCAAGACGGTTTCACCGTCTTACTCATAACAGAAACAAAATTTGGTATTATACTTACGTTGAGAACAATACTAATCCGTTCGAATTATTGGGGAATTGTCGTTCCTGTCAGGAAAACTGGATGAACAGGGGTCATGAGAAAAACTCGATTATGCTTTGAGCATGAAAATAAAATTACATTTTACCTCCTGTTCCATTGTTCTTAAACAATTAGAATAGGAGGTTTTATTATGCAAGTAATGCACCCAGTATGCTGTGGAATTGATGTACACCCAAAAATCCATTGTTTGTTGTATTTTAGATGGTCCTCTAACTTCAAATGAACCTAAAAATATCAAACAAGCTTTGGTACCACTAAACTAAAGAATTAAAAAGCAGCTCTTGATTGGATACTTGAGCATCAAGTTACGCATGTTTTTCTGAAAGCACAGGACAATATTGGATTCCTCTTTTTCAATATCTTCTCAGATTCTGATTTAGAATTAATCCTTGCAAATCCGGCAACATATTAAAAATGTCCCAGGTCGTAAGACAGACGTCAAAGATGCTGGGTGGATTGCTGTAACTTGGTCAGTGTGGTTTAATTAATCAATCTTATGTCCTTCTCAAGAAGTAGCTTCAATTACGTGTATTTAACTCGTTATCGTCTCTCAGTTAAACAGCGGTTAACTCAAATAAAAATCATATCCATGTTATTTTACAAAGGCTAATATTAAAATAACAAGCTACTTATCAGATATTTTCAGCAAGACAGGACAAGCACTGTTAACTCTATTTATTGATGCGTGAAGTTATTAATGAAGATAATGTAAAGTTGTATACACGGTCGCAAAAGCCTCTACTAAAACAATTAATTGAAGCTATGGAAGGTAAACTATCTACAGTAGATCGTTTTTCTAATTAAGAATGTATGGAAGAATATAAACTTCAGAAAAAGATATCAGATGAACTCAATAAAGAAAATAAATGAATATATTTTTAGAACATTTTTTCCTGAAGAATATCAACTTCTTCTAACAATTCCTGGTATTAGTGATAATTGTTGTGCCACTATATTAGCTGAAATTGGTCCAAATGTTGATGCTTTAAAGCTGATAAGAAATTAGCTTCATGGGCTGGAATGTGCCCAGGTTCTAACGAAAGTGCCGGTGTTAAAAATCTTCACACACGACGCAAGGCAATAAATATCTTAAAACAAGCCTTAGTAATGTCGGTGTTAAGTGTTCAACGTGCTAAAGAAGAAACCTTTTCACTTTTCTATCAGCGAATTTCCAGCAGGGAAGTAAAATGAAAGCTATTATGCTTGTGGTCATAAAATGCTTAGAATTATCTATAAAATACTTCAATCGCACCAACCTTATAATAGTCAAAAAGCGTTAGGTCTGCGACAACAGACTAACGCTTTATCTTCTGACAATTTATTTCCACTTATATTATAACACAGTTAGTATCTTTTTGTCTTTCGTACTTTGTTTCCAAATAAAACTTGAGACCTTAGGCTCAAGTTTTACTAATGAGACAACTTTAGCTGGCTGCTTAGAAGTCCTTCTTTTGAAAAAGAAACAAGACTATAACATAAAATATATTATTTAAACGAAAATTTCATAAATGAATGGAAATAAAAACTTTCCATTGCACTTTGAGTAAAAAGAAGTCTTTCCAGACTTCTGCTGGAAAAATTGAGACCTTAGGCTCAATTTTTTAGGCATGAATTCGCATTTGCAGAGCTGCTGCCGTCCATTGCTACAATAGAAAAGTTTATTAAATTATTTTTCTTCTTCGTTAAGGTTAAGCACTGACATGAATGCTTTCTTGTGGTACTTCAACAGATCCCACTTGTTTCATACGTTTCTTACCTTCTTTTGTTTCTCTAACAACTTACGTTTACGAGAAACGTCCCTCCATAACATTTCGCTTCAATACGTTTTTACGTAACGCTTTAATGTTTGTACGAGATAAAATTTTATTTCCAATTGCTGCTTGAATTGGTACTTCAAATTGTTGACGAGGAATTAGTGTTCTTAATTTCTCAGTAATAGCTTTTACCACGATTATAAGCAAAAATCTTTATGAACGATAATACTTAGGCATCGACTACTTCACCATTTAACATAATATCCATCTTCACTAGTTTGCTTTTCACGATAGCCGATTAAATCATAATCTAATGATGCATATCCTTTTTGTACTTGATTTCAATGAATCAAAGAAATCAAAAATAATTTCAGATAGAGGCATTTCGTAAATCACATTGACACGATATTCATCTAAGTAATCCATTGTTACAAAAGTTCCACGTTTACGTTGGCAAATATCCATTACACTTCCCTACATATTCATTCGGTACCATAATAGAAGCTTTTACATAAGGTTCTTGAATGGATTGAACACTTGATTGATCTGGCATTTCAGCAGGGTTAGAAACTACTACTTCTGTTCCATCTGTCTTTTTGAACATGGTAAATTACCGATGGAGCTGTTGTAATTAAGTCTAAATCAAATTCACGTTCTAAACGTTCCTGAATAACGTCCATATGAAGCAATCCTAAAAATCCACAACGGAAACCAAAGCCCTAACGCTTGAGATGTTTCTGCTTCGAATTGCAACGCTGCATCATTTAATTGTAATTTTTCTAATGCATCACGTAAATCATTATATTTAGAAGAATCAATTGGATACAAACCACAATAAACCATTGGATTCATTTTTGCGGTAACCTGATAAAGGTTCGCTTGCTGGATTGTTCGCTAATGTAACAGTATCCCCTACACGAGTATCTTGGATTGTTTTAATAGAAGCAGTAATATACCCTACATCCCCAACCATTAAGTAATCACGACTAATTGGTTTATGAGAGAAAATACCAACATCTACAACATCAAATGTTTTTTTCCATTACTCATTAATTTGAATCTTGTCACCAGGTTTTACAATTCCGTTTTGAATACGAACATTTAACACTACCCCACGATAAGCATCATAAACTGAGTCGAAAAATTAATGCTTGTAGAGGAGCTTCTAAATCACCAGTCGGTGCTGGAATTTTTTGTACGATTTGTTCTAAAATTTCTGGAATCCCAATCCCCCACTTTAGCACTTGCTAGAACCGCTTCACTAGCATCAATTCCAATAACGTCTTCAATTTCTGTACGAACACGTTCAGGATCTGCAGCAGGTAAATCAATTTTATTAATAACTGGAACAATTTTCAAGTCATTATCAATGGCTAAATACACATTCGCTAATGTTTGAGCTTCAATCCCTTGCGCAGCATCTACTACAAGAATTGCTCCTTCACAGGCTGCCAAGCTACGGCTCACTTCGTACGTAAAGTCCACGTGCCCAGGAGTATCAATTAAGTGGAAAAATGTACTCTGTTCCATCATTAGCATCATACGTTAATTCCACCGCATTTAATTTAATTGTAATTCCACGTTCACGTTCTAAAGTCCATAGAGTCTAATAATTGATCTTGCATTTCACGGTCTGCTACAGTATCTGTTGCTTGTAAAATACAGTCTGCTAAAGTTGACTTTCCATGGTCAATATGCGCAATAATCGAGAAGTTTCTGATGCGCTCTTGTCGTTTTCTCATTTCTTCTAAATTCATTCATAATCTCCTTCATGTCTAAATTAATAACGGTAAAAAGACTTGTGCAATTCCTAGGAAAAGAGAAAAATCCTAGAACGTCTGTTGCCGTTGTTACAAAAAGATGGTCGATGAAATGGCTGGGTCTAATTTCATTGCTTTTTAATACTAAAGGTACAAAAGAATCCCAAAAATTGCTCCCACCATTAAATTCATAGCCATCGCTAAAACTACAATAATCGATAAATAAAAAGTTTTGATAAAGGAATATATAGCGCAATAGCAGCTACAACTCCGGTAATAAGTCCATTCATACAGCCTAAAAACAATTTCATTCCAAACATACTTTTTGTCTTTTTCCAATGATAATTGTCCTAGTGCAATTTCTTGAATTGCTAGAGCTAGAGTTTGAGAAGCTGAGTTTCCTCCCATCCCTGTAATAATTGGCATGGCAACCGCAAGAACAACGACTTGTTCAATCGTTGATTGGAACATCCCAACAACAGCTGAAGCCATAAAGGCTGTAATTAAATTAATTAATAACCAAGGTGTCCGTTTCTTAATGGATTCCATAAATGGACCACCAATTCTTTTCAGACCCTTCTACCCCGCTAATTAAAAGCATATCTTCATGATGCTCTTCTTGAAGAACGTGGACGATATCATCGATTGTAATAATCCCAATTAAAACGCCCTTTGTACTAACTACGGGTACAACTGATAAGTCATATTTTGAAGATAGACGAGCTACTTCCTCTTGGTCTTCTTCAGGAACAACTGAAATAATATTGGTATGCATTAAATCATGTAAACTGACATCTAATTCATTTCGTAAATAAGTCACGAATATCAATCCAACCAATTAATTGATTTTTGGAATGTTGTGACAAAAAAATCGTATGAATGACTTCTGTATTTGGAGAAATTTCTCTTAACTTCGTTAATGTTTCTTCAACGGTTAAATGTTCCTTCACGGAAAATAAATTCTGTCGTCATAATCCTCCGGCAGAATCTTGAGGATATTTTAACATCGTTTGAATTTCATCTTGAGAAGTACCCTTCATCATATTCAAATATTTTTACGAATTCCAATTGGCAGATTTCCTAAAATATCCACGACATCGTCATTGGACATTTGTTGGAATAATAATCCTACACGTCGGAAAGGTAATTTTTTTCTAACATTCGAATTTGAAGTTCAGGGTCACTGACTTCCAAAAATAGAAGCTAGTCGTGTATTGGAGATAGTATACATGAAGTTTTTAAGCACTTCATCGGTCACTTCTTCCAATCCTAGAGCAATATCGATTGGATAATTCTGGTTGAACAATTTCCTAATTCTTTTGACATCTTTCGATTCAACCATTTGTTCAATGACTTTGGACATATCCATCGTTTTATCACTCCATTCTGTAAACATACTATTCATAGTATACCATATAATAGTGATATAAAAAGAGATACCCTCAGATATCTCTTTTGTTTGGAATGTAAATAATAGATCTACTTTCTTTTTGATGTTGTTTAAATAAAATATTAAAACTCTTACAATATAATTGTTCTATTATCTAATTAGATAGGCAATTATCATTCTAATTCTTTTTGAGTAAAGGTATAAAGAATTGAATTTATATTTCCGTAATTCTTTCGATGAATTATATTTAACAGATTCAATTCTTGTTCCATTCTATGATAAGAGTGTATCGATAACACCCTTTTTCATTGTTAACCATTTAGGGAATCTGCAGCTTTTACATATGAACCATAAAATTTACCATCAGGATATTTTGAAACACCAATATAAGCATAAGGTTCTTGGTCGGCAAACACTACAAAATGAAATCCCTGGATTGTCAGATTGAGTATTATAGATGTTGTATGGTTCTCGAATTGTTACAGTCTTTCCCACTGTAATTGTTTCTTTCTTGTTCATTATAATAAAATAAAAAAATCTCGTTTTGCTTGTTCTACATAAGAAATATCGAATGGCTTCTTTCAGTTCGAATAGTAATTCATCGCTTTCGTCATTTTCAGAATCTACTGTTATATTCAAACTAGGATTTGGAGAATATTTTCCTTGTTTTTGAGCAACTCGATAAAAGAGTAACCGAACAAACAAGTAATACTAATAAAAATAAATTTTTACATTTTTACACCATTTCATTCTTAACTCCCCCTAATCATCTCTCTTGATAAGTAATTCTTAAAACAAACTTTGAAAACGCTATCCCTCCTTCTAATTACAATTATATGGAAATTTTTAGGGAAATACAATATATTTGTGAAAAAAATAACTTTAAACGAACACAAAAATTCACCTTACTACTTTTTACTCAATCCTGTATAAACACTAATCGTTACTTTCACTCCATCATTTTCATTTTTAGTTCTAATATGCCACTATGTAATTCTGACACCCTTTTTAACAAATGCTAGTCCTATTCCAAAATGTGCATCATTCAGATTACGATTTTTATCATTTCGGTAAAATAATGAATCTGCATGTTGTAATGTTTCTTCAGTTAAATGTGCACCATTATTCCAAACGCTTATCAGTAATTGCTGATGAGTGTATTGTAAATACACTTTGATTGATTTTTATCTGCCTGACTATATTCTAGTGCATTTTGCATCATATTCATTACTGCTCTTAATACATAATTCAAATGAAGATATACTGTAGTATTTTTATCTATCTGTTCATCATATTGAAATGTAACAATACTTTTGTCTTTTTAGCAAATAATGGATTTCTTTGATCAATAGATTCAATCACATCTTCTAAGGAATACTCTTTCCATTCATTTTTCATTCTCATAGTAAGTTTTCGAATACAAGAGTAATCGATTTATATATTCAATTATACGATTGCTTGCTATATGAATATCTTGAATATAGGGAAGATATTTTTCCTTCAATAGCTGATTGAGATAAGAGTTCAGAATTTCCTTGAATGACTGTTAATGGTGTTTTTAAATCGTAGGAAGCTGCTGACACTTTAAAAAGCTAATGCTTCCTTTTGTTTGTCGTTCATTTTCAAGCATTCCTTCAATTTGATGTTGCATTTGATTAATCTTTTGATTTGTCTCAAGAAATTCTCTAATTGTTAATGATTCTGTTAAATCTGTAGATTCTAGCCACATGGATTGATGGTAAACGATGTTCATCTCTTTATGAATTTTTCAATAGTAATTGTCGTATATTCAAAACTAACAATCACTAATAAAGCAATACAGATATAAATCCAAGAAAAAAATATTCAAAAATACAGGATGAGCTGTTTCTTCACCTGGCACTTTAATAGAAATAGACAATAATGGAAGCAGGTATAACACTAAAAATAGCAATCAAAAACTCCACTATAATTTTAAGACAAGTCTTTTGAACAAGTTGTTTTAAAAGCTTATTTTATTTTCCATTTATACCCGCCTCCCTCTCATTGTTTCTATCGGATTTAAATGATACGGGTTTGAATTTTTGAACGTATTTGATACATATATTCAGAAATAGAACGAAATTGAGTATTAGAACTGTTAGGATATACTACTTGATAGATTTCTTCAATTGTAAATATTCTGGATGTTTGACTAGCTAATAACTGTATTATCATAAATTCACGGTTCGTTAGTTTGATTTCATTTTCCTCAACAAAAATTGTTTTTAAATTCATATCAATTGAAAATCGAACCAAATTCTAATCGTTTGACCGTTTGTCTATTTCGTTCTTCACGTCTAAGATGCATTTTAATTCTTGCTACCAAACTCTATTTTACTGAGAAGGGTTTAGTAATATAGTCATCTGCTCCCTGCTAATAATCCATTAATTAAATCTTCCTCCATATCTTTAGCTGTGATAAAAAGAATTGAGCTTTAATCTCTTCTCTAATTTCATTACAAATCGTTATTCCATCTAGTGGCATCATAATATCTAGTAATATTAAATCAAAAGTCAACAAAGTCACAGATATTTACATCTTCAATGCCATTTCCTAGTAGTAACATCATAATCATTTAACAATAATATATTTTTGATTAATCTTAGAACACTTTCGTCATCATCAATGACTAGTATTTTATACGACATACCCCAACACCCTATCTTAGACTAATTTTGCTTTCATTTTACACTTCGATGCAAAATGGTAATAGGCTAATCCGATAAAAACAATTGTCCATAATGATTGAATGAAAAAGTCCTTCTGTAACGTTTGGATAGATAGAAATTTGGTTCAATCTGAAAAACTATTCATAGTAGCTAATACAGGAGTACATTCATCCTAGAAGAATATTGTAATAATAGCTGCCCTAGTCCCTAATAACATGGATAATACAATTGTTAAAGAAGATACCATCGATTCCATGAGTATTGTTAAAGCATAATGTAATCATACTAATTTGAATCGTTAGCAATTATAGGTGGAATAAGCTTTCAACAATAGCTGTACGAACAAATTCTTGACTCAATTGAAATTTAAAATAAAATGATACTAATCAATCCCCTAGTCCAATAGCTATACAAAAACAGCATAAAATCGATAACAAAGTTACGACTTACTTGATACAAAAAGAATTTCAAACGACTAGAGGGTCTGATAATAAACTAGTTCTTAAACGTACTTTTTAGAAACTCTCTTCCCCAAAAATACGCAGAAAAACTGCAAAAAAATCGTTTGAGCTAAATAGATACTTTGCAAAAACTGTGTCAGTATAAAAATCTCCATTAATCATTAGAAGCAGATGGATTTAATGCCAGTAACATTGCTAATAGAAATAAAATAGAAAAATACTAAACGTTACCGTAATAATCCTTTTATGATAGTATCATTTTTGATATTCACTTTTTTATCCGATTTCGTAGCATTAATATTTCCTCCTACATCACTTTTTCAAATTGACAATATAGCAATTACTCCCAAAAATGAACACCCAAATGACATAATAAAGTAGAGTCAAAAAATTGGATGAGTTGAGAAATCTAGTTTCCGATGATGCAATGACTATTTCCTAAAGCAACCGGAAGAATCTTTCCCCATTGAAAATGAGTGAGAGAAACTCCCCAACATTATAAATTTGAGGAATTAAAAAATAATAAGGGTACAATGGCAGTTCGAAACAAAAAGCTATAAAGTAAAGATAAAACTCGTAAGACTTGTCCCATGCTAGTGTCGCAAATAAAATAAAGTACCAAACTTTTAAAACTTAATAAAAACACTTAGTCCTAAATTTCCTAATGTAAACATGAGTCACTTCAATCGTAACTATAATCGATAGAAATGAAAGGACAAGTGATAAAAGTGTTAACGTCATTAATTTAAAAAGTATAAACTCTTCTTATCACTATTAGCTAGTAGAGTTGTTCGCAGTTGATGGTTTTTAAACTCACTTCCACCATAAACAGCTCCCCAAAATAATCATCGGCATCAGCCCCTAGCATAATTGCATCAAATCCTAAATATTCAATCGGAGGTATCGCTTCTGCCATAATAGCTGTATTCTCAGGAGTTGCTTGTAAACCCTATTTCTAAAAGACTGCCTTTGTACCGAGATAAGCGAAAAATGGTTGTACGATAAAAGATTAATAACAAAAACAATTTTGAAAAGTTTTGGAATAGCTAATCTTTAATAATTCACTATAAAATAACTTCATCTTCTTTTCCTCCTTCTTGAATCAGGTTGAAAAAGACTTCTTCTAAAGTTGCAGCATCCTTCATGATTTTCTTTAATTCTCCATTTGCAATAATTTTTCCCTTTATGAATGAACACTACATCATCTGTCACTGCTTCTAACTTCTGACAATATATGTGAAGATAATAAGATCGTCTTTCCTGCTTTCAGATTGTTCTTTTAGAAAAATTTCTTAGCCAACGAATACCGCTAGGATCTAACCCATTTGTCGGTTCATCCAATATTAAAAATTGTGGATTTCAAGTAATGCTGTAGCAAGACTAACCCTTTGTGTCTCACCCAAGAGATAAATGTCCAATGGATTCATTCTTTTTGTGGGCAATATCCGTTACTGCTAGTACTTCATCAATTCTACTTTTTCTCAATTCCATTGCTGGCAGCCACGATTCTTAAATGTTGATAAACCGTTCGATCACTTGGTGAACCCTAGTCCATCAAAGTTGCTCCTACAACAAATAAATGATTGCGGATATCCTTTATAGTTTATTCCCTGCAATGGTTGCTCTACCAGAAGTGGCTTGATCTAATCCTAATAATATTCGTAAGGTAGAACTTTTTACCTGCTCCATTTCGGACCTAAAATGCAGTCACTCTCCCTTCCTTTTGCTACAAAAATTGATATCGTCCAATATAGACGTATTTCCATATACTTTACATAAATTCTTAATTTCAATATTATTTTTCCATAAAATCACTCCTCGTACTCTTTATAAATGTCATTGTAGAGTAACACTCTTCAGAATAATCAGAAAATCAATGAAAAGAAAATTTATGCAAAAGAGGAGCTTCCTATAGTAGCATGCTTAGGCATGAGACTCGTTCCACGAGGCTGCTGCCGTCCAAATACTACTATGACAGGGAAGTCATTCGATAAACTCTTACAAAGTTCTGTTGGATCAAAAGTATAAAACTACATGATTCAAATTTCCATATTCCTTTGTTGAATCATACTTCACAGATTCAATATACATTCCATTATCAATCGCTGTAAAACGATAACACCCATGTTTCATCGGAAATCTCTCAGGTAAATATTTCGCTCTGCATAAATGAGGTAGCAAAACTTATCTTTCATCAACTTTTCTTAAACCAATATAAGCATACGGTTCATCTTCTACATAAACCGTAAAGTGATAAGAAGCGATTATGATTATCGTTAAAAAAAGAGTATACGGTTCACGTATCGTAATCGTCTTACCACTAATTGTTCTTTTCATCTTTTGGATAGTCTACTAAAAAAATACTTGCTTAGCTCTTTCTAGATAAGTTGAATCTATTTCACCTTCTCGTTCAAATAACAATTCATCGCTCTCATCATTTTCAGAGTCAACTGTTAGGTTCGTATAAGGATTTATAGCATATTTTATTTCTTTTGAACAACTTGATAACAGAGCAACAGAACAGACAAGTAATGCTAATATAATAAATTTTACATTTTACACCATTTCATTGTTAACTCCCCTAATCATCTTCTTGTTTCGTAATTCTTAAAATAAAATTTGAAAACGCTGCACTCCTTCTAATTATAATTATATGGATTTATTTAAGGAAATACAATAACTTTGTGAAAAAGTTATCCAAAAATAAAAAGACTCCTATAGTAGTATACTCAAACATAAGACTCGTTCCACAAACTGCTGCTGCCATCCAAATACTACTATAACAGGAAGTCATTCACATCATATACGGACTCACATCAGGTCACGTAAAAAGAAGACATTCCTATAGTAGTATGAGTAAGATAAGCCAATAGGCTTTATATTACAGGAAACTTTGAGACCTTAGGCTCAAAGTTTAGGCATGAGACCGTAGGTCTGCTGCCGTCCTAATACTACAATGACAGGAAGTCATTCGAATATTTATGTAATTATTTAAAACTGTCCTTAAAATGCATCCTTCATTTTATCGAAGAAATTGCCTTCACCTCAACATGAGTACCCGCTTCTTTTGCGAAAATCTGCATCGCCTCACGTTGTTTGTCCGTTAAATGCTTTAGAGTTACAACACGTACTGTAACATGCTGATCACCCATTCCACTACCACGAAGTCTAGGCGCACCTTTTCCTCTTAAACGAAGAACCGTACCAGATTGAGTTCCCGCAGGAACTTTTAATTTCACTTTACCGTGAACGGTTGGAACATCCACTTCATCTCCTAATGCAGCTTGAGCAAAGTTGATTGGAAGTTCATAGAAAATATCTGCCCCTTCACGTTCAAACGTATCGCTCTTACCAACACGGAAAATCACATATAAGTCACCATAAGGGCCGCCATTTTCTCCAGCTTCCCCTTGTCCACGTAATGGCATTTGGTTTCCATTTTCTACACCGGCTGGGACTTTTCACTTTCACTTTATGAGTTTCTTCTACATGTTTATGACCATGACAAGTCTCACATTTTTCTTTGATTTCTTGTCCAGTACCACCACAGACATCACACGTTGTTTGAGACATCATTCTACCAAATGGTGTTGCTCTTTCAACATTGATCACACCTGCACCATGACATTTAGAACAGGTTACAGGGATCTGTACCAGGTTTTGCACCAGTACCATGACAAGTTTCACATTCTGCATTACGATGGTAATGAATCACTTCTTCTTTACCAAAAATCGCTTCTTCAAATGTTAAGTCCATGACATATTGTAAATCTGCCCCTTGAGCGTGGCATATTGGCACGATTTCCACGACGACCACCGCCGCCACAAAAGAATGTATCGAAAATATCTTCGAATCCACCTGTATAACTTCCAGAGAATCCTTGACCTCCGAAACCACCAAAGCCTTCAAAACCGCCACCAAAACCGCCACCAGAGAATCCTGAGTTTGGATCGTATGAAGCATGACCATATTGATCATACGCAGCACGTTTTTGACTATCACTTAAAATTTCATAAGCTTCTGCTATTTCTTTAAATTTTTCTTCTGCTCCAGCTTCTTTATTAATATCTGGATGGTATTGTTTGGATAATTTACGATAAGCTCGTTTAATATCTGCATCGGAGGCATCTTTGGAGACTCCGAGTACTTCATATAAATCACGTTTTGCCACCATTATCCCTCCTTATCATATCATTCTACAAAAGAGCGAGTGGAAGAAGTTCTCCCACTCTTACTTGCTCTATATTAGTCTTGTACTTCTTCGAAAGTCAGCATCTACTACGCCATCTTGTGGTTGAGAGCTTTGCTTTGTTCAGCTCCTGCTGCTCCTTGAGCTGCTTGACTAGCTGCTGCTGCTTGTTCATATAATTTTACAGATAAGTTTTTGAACAACTTCATTTTAAAGCGTCACGTTTAGCTTTCATTGCTTCTAAAGTCATTTGCTTCTACAGCTGCTTTTAATTCATCACGAGCTGTTTCCAGCTTTCTTAACATCTTCAGCATCTACTTTTGCCTTCTAAGTCTTTCAATGTTTTTATCTACAGTGAAGATTAATTGATCCACTTCATTACGTAAATCTACTTCTTCTTTTACGTTTTTTTATCTGCTTCAGCATTTCGCTTCAGCATCTTTTACCATGCGTTCGATTTCTTCGTCTGATAAACCTGATGAAGATTTAATCGTGATTGTTTGTTCTTTACCAGTACCTAAGTCTTTTGCACGAACATTTACAATACCGTTTTTATCGATATCAAATGTTACTTCGATTTGAGGTACACCACGAGGTGCAGCTGGGATATCTGTTAATTGGAAGCGACCTAAAGTTTTTGTTGTCTGCTCGCCATTGGACGTTCCCCTTGTAATACGTGAACATCTACTGCTGGTTGATTATCTGCAGCTGTTGAGAACACTTGTGATTTACTTGTTGGGATTGTTGTATTACGATCGATTAATTTAGTAAATACACCACCCATTGTTTTCAATCCCTAATGATAATGGAGTAACGTCTAATAATACGATATCTTTTCACATCACCTGAGATAACTCCACCTTGGATTGCAGCACCCATTGCTACTACTTCGTCAGGGTTTACTGATTTGTTTGGTTCTTTACCAGTTTCTTTACGAACAGCTTCTACAACTGCTGGAATACGAGTTGATCCACCAACTAAGATTACTTGGTCGATTTCGCTTGCTGATAATCCTGCATCGCTTAATGCACGACGAACTGGTTCTTTTGTACGTTCTACTAAATCTAATGTTAATTGGTCAAATTTAGCACGAGTTAATGTTACTTCTAAGTGTAATGGTCCAGCTTCACCAGCAGTGATGAATGGTAAGCTAATTTGTGTTGAAGTTACACCTGATAAATCTTTTTAGCTTTTTCAGCAGCATCTTTCAAACGTTGCATTGCCATTTTTATCTTGTGATAAATCAATTCCCGTTATCACGTTTAAATTCAGCAACTAAGAATTCAATAATTTTTGTTATCGAAGTCGTCTCCACCTAAGTGGTTGTCTCCTGCTGTTGATAATACATCGAATACGCCGTCTCCTAATTCTAAGATAGATACGTCGAATGTACCACCACCTAAGTCGAATACTAAGATTTTTTCTTCGTGGTCTACTTTATCTAAACCGTATGCAAAAGCTGCTGCAGTTGGTTCGTTAACGATACGTTCTACTTCTAAACCTGCGATACGTCCTGCATCTTTAGTTGCTTGACGTTGAGCGTCGTTGAAGTAAGCTGGTACAGTAATAACTGCTTTTTCAACTTTTTCTCCTAAATATTCTTCAGCATAGCCTTTTTAAGTATTGTAAGATCATAGCTGAAATTTCTTGTGGTGTATATTGTTTGCCTTCGATTTCAACTTTATATGATGCGTCACCCATATGACGTTTAATAGATGAAATAGTGTTTAAGTTTGTTACAGCTTGACGTTTTTGCAACTTCCCTACTTGAATTTCACCATTTTTGAACGCTACAACAGATGGTGTTGTACGGTTTCCTTCTGGGTTTGGAATAATTTTTAGATTCATTTTCCTTCTAATACAGCAACTGCTGAGTTTGTAGTTCCTAAGTCAATACCAATAATTTTACTCATAATTCATACACTCCTATAATTTTTAATTTTAAATTTTTAGTTGGCTTATTGAGAGCGATAACCATCGCTGGTCTTAATACACGGTCTTTCAACATATAGCCTTTTTGAAATACTTGAACAACAACATCACTTTCTTGTCCTTCTTCAGCTGGAATTGCTTGAACAGCGTGATGTTTATTTGGATCGAATGGTTGATTTAATGCTTCAATTTCTTCAATACCTTCTTCTTTTTAAGGCATATAAGAAACCTTCATATACCATTTCAATCCCTTTTTAAGATTTTTTTCGCTTCTTCTGATTCACTAGGTGAGGCAATCGCTCTTTCTAGATTATCAATGACATTCAATAAGTTTTTGTGCTAGAGATTGACTACGATACTTCGCTGCATCTTGTCTTTCTTTTGCATTTCTTTTTGAATATTCGCAATTTCTGCAGATAAGCTGATATACTTGGTCATTTAATTGAAAAACTTCTTGTTGTAATTTTTCTTCAACAGAAGGTTCAACTTCTTCGGTTTCTTCGACAGTTTCTTGAAACTCTTCAGTTTTCAGGGAGATTTCTCTTCTTCTACTTCTTGAGTTTGTTGAACGTCTTTTTCTTCATTTGTTTTCAAGCTTCCATCTCCTTTTATAAATTTTTATAATATTGCTCCATTGTTGTTGTGAGCTCTTCTTGTAATCCTTTGACAATCGATAGGACATTCGAATACGGCATATTTTTAGGTCCTAATAAAGCAATGATTCCTTTATCGTGTTTTTGGGTTTCATAGCTTGCTGTAATAATACTAAATTCTCCTAATAATGGATCATTCATCTCAGACCCTAAACGAATTTGGATATCTCGGTTAGAAGGCATCACTAATTCATGCATCTTCGACTGGTCATCCATTAATCGATAGATTTCTTTTTAAATGATGGACATTGGCATGTGAGTCGAAAGTAGTTTAATAAATATCTTCTTCCCTGCAACATGGAGTCTATCTTGTTCAAATTGGTTCATCATATCTTGAATCACCTTTAACAATTTGAATTTGAGAATTCATATATCGATTCATTAAAGCTGGTAAATCAGACTTCAAACGTTGGAGAACTGTTTCTAGTGGCAAGCCAATCAATTCCTCATTAATGATTCGAACGACTTTATCTAAGTCGGAATCATCAATCGCACTTGGAATCAGTAAACTTTATTTCTCAACTAAACCATTGCTCATGACTAAAATCGCCATCACTTGGTTTTAGCCCTAGTCGAACAAGTCGAAATCCGGATAATGTAGCACTCCTTACTTCGGGTCCGATGGAAATTGTTGTAATTCGTCAGTGTCGACAAAATATCTGCCGAAACTTTAAAAGACATCTTGAATTTCCATGGTCGATTGTTGGAAAGTTTCACGGATTTGATTTCGAATACTTAATGAAACTGGACTGTTCTGAACGGGTAAAATATTATCTAAATAATAGCGATACCCTTGATTCGATGGAACTCGTCCTGAAGAGGAGTGATTCTTTTTCAAGATATCCCATCTCTTCTAGTTTCATCATTTCATTTCGAATGGTTGCAGAGCTAACTGCTAAACCCGTTTGCTGCATCAACTTTTTGATCCAACTGGTTCTAATGTTTCCGTATATAGTTGAATAATCGATTGTAAGATTAGCAATTGTCTATCGGTTAACATTTTTGGTCACCTCTCTTTAGCACTTGACTAAGACGAGTGCTAACCACATGTATAATTTATCATATTGGTCAAAAGTAAGTCAATAATAAAACACTCAGACTTTTAGTCTGATTTTTAAAAATATTTTGTATATAGCAAAAAGGCTATGCATCAGGATTTTCTCCTTTACATAACCTTAAATTATCTAATAATATATAGACTATGTTATGTAGTAGCAAGGTCGCAAGCAGCCAGCTAGCTGTCTCATTGCTAAAAATTAAGCCTAAGGTCTTAATTTTTCCCTATAGTCTGCTACTACAAATGAGTCTTATATTTTATAATTGTAATTTTATAATAGATTCTCTTTTTAATGTTCTGACCATGTATTCTCCTACGTCAATAATTGGGAGTTTGGTCAAACTTTCTAATTCTTCTTTGATATATGGAAAATGAGTACATCCTAAAAATAACTGCTTCTACATTGCTTCCATTAAAAAAATGAAAATAAACTACTAAAGTCAAACTTTAGTCGCAATTTCTTTTGGTGAGAGATTGGCTTCAATCGATTTGACTAATTCAAGTAACGTAATTCCGATGACTTGTAAACCTAGGATTAGCTTTATATAAATTATTCTCACTCCCATTAATCCATGAGAGTTTGCTGCCATTACAGCCACTTGTTGATAATCCATTGCTAATTGACGATACATTTTGCATTGGCGTAATCATTGGGCATCTCATACTCCTGAGATAATTGATCAAAATCTACTACTGAACTAAAGAGAATTACAATAAACAAAAATGGCATCATATTCTGCTCGTAGTTCTTCAACCTTTTCTCTCATAAAAGCCATTCGATATTCACTAGATGAAGATTGAAAAGTTGTTTTGTTCAATCGGATTATTCGAAATAGGCACTGGCAAAAATATCGACAAAGCCATGCTTTTCTAATAATTCCTTTCCTAATCTTGAATCAACAGGAGTTCCTCCCATTACTGCAATTTTTCATCTCTATCACCTCTTGTTCACTTTTTTGCTAGTGTAACATAGGATAGTAGAAATGGAAACAGAAGCGTATCTAAAAACAGTTTGCTTTTCGCAAACTGTTTCTTTTCTTATTCATTATTTAGTTGCACGACGTACGTATGTGACCTTCTGAAGTGTTTACTTCTAAGTACTCGCCAGCTTCGATGAAGTCTGGAACGTTTACGACTAATCCTGTTTCCATTGTTGCTGGTTTACCAGAACCTGTAACAATAGCACCTTTAATAGATGGTTGAGTTTCAGTTACTTGTAATACAACTGTTGAAGGTAATGAAACCCTCAATTACTTCTGTTCCGTAGAATTGGATTTTAACTTCCATGTTTTTCCAAAATGTATTTCAATTCGTTTTCGATTGTTTCTTCTGGAATTTCATATTGTTCATAGCTTTCTAAGTCCATGAATACACCAACGTTATCTTGGCTGTATAAGTATTGAACGTCTTTTGTATCGATGTGAGCACGTTCTACTTTTTCATCAGGTCTCATAGTAGTATCAACTGTTGATCCGTTACGTACGTCACGGATTTTCATACACATTACAGTATTTCCTTTACCTGGTTTGTGGTGGCTGATTTCCAACACTTTTAATTAATTTTTCCATCAAGAATGAAAGTCATTCCTGCTTTTTAAATCACTTACGTTAATCATGTTAACTCTCCTTCATATTTTGTTTTACTATACGTTTATACCATATTTTTAGAAAAATGCACTAGTCAAGTCCAACTCTGTGGAAAATTTCATCAACTTGTCGAATATGATGAGTGATAATCAAAGGCATCATTCAATTCTTCAGTCAGTTAAATGTGACATAATTTCTTCTGGTTTTCAATAATTTCTCTAAATGAACGTTGTTCATCCCACGCTAATGCTGTACATGGTTGTACTAAGTCATAAGCTTTTTCACGGCTTAATCCTTTATCAATTAATTTTAATAGAACACGTTGGCTATAAATTAATCCAAATGTTGCATCCATGTTTTTTAAGCATACGGTCAGGAAATACCGTTAAGTTTTTAACAATATTACCAAAACGATTTAACATATAATTTAGTAAAATTGTGCTATCTGGAATAATAATACGTTCTGCTGAAGAATGCGAAATATCTCTTTCATGCCATAAATTGACATTTTCATACGCTGTTACCATATGTCCACGAATCACTCTTGATAAGCCAGCCATATTTTCTGAACCAATTGGGTTTCTCTTATGTGGCATTGCAGAAGAACCTTTTTGACCTTTTGCAAAAATTCTTCGACTTCACGTGTTTCTGATTTTTGCAAACCACGAATTTCAGTGGCGAAATTTTTTCAATACTAGTCGCAATTAAAGCAATCGTTGAAATATAATCCGCATGTAAATCTCTCGATAAGATTTGTGTTGAAATTTCTTGAGGACGAATTTGTAACTGACCACATACATAGGCTTCTACAGAAGTTGGAATATTGGCAAAAGTTCCAACGGCTCCACTAATTTTTCCAGCTTCGACACCTTGGGCAGCACGTTCAAATCGTTCGATATTACGTTTCATTTCTGAATACCATAATGCAAGCTTCAACCCAAAAGTCGTTGGCTCTGCATGTACCCCATGCGTTCTTCCCATACATACAGTATATTTATGTTCAAGCGCTTTTTGTTGAATAATCTCTAGAAAACGTCTTAAATCTTTACGTAAAAATATCATTCGCTTGTTTTTAATTGATAACCATAGGCAGTATCCACAACGTCTGTACTTGTTAGACCATAGTGAACCCATTTACGTTCTTCCCCTAATGTTTCGCTCACTGCACGAGTAAAAGCTACAACGTCGTGTCTTGTTTCTTCTTCAATTTCTAAAAATTCTTTCCACTGAAAAAAACTAGCATTGTCACGAATTTTTTTGGACATCAACTTTAGGAATTTCTCCCAACTCTGCCCAAGCTTCATAAAGCTAAAAATCTCAACTTCTAACCAACAACGATAACGATTTTCATCTGACCAAATATTGGCCATTTCCGGTCTTGTGTAACGAGTAATCATACAAAATGCCTCCTATTTTTAAAAATCATATCTATATGTTTCAATTCCAACTAGCTGATAAGGTTGTGACCAAACTTCGAAGCCTAATGATTCATAGAACTGCTGTAAATACGTTTGTGCATGAATCATAATCGGCTGATCAACATACCATTCTTGACAAATTTCTATCACTCTTTCCATCAGTGCAGTTCCTTTTCCTTGTCTACGATAAGCTTCATCAACAATGACACGTCAATATAAGCTCCATCCACTTCTTGGAAAATTCGTAAATAAGCAATCACTTTTACCATTTTTCATCTGTTTCAAATAAATGCCACGCTCTTTTATCAATCTCATCAATTTCTTGATAATTTAATTGTTGTTCAACAATAAAGGTCTGAATTCTTGCTTTGTAAATTTCAATGACTTCTTTTTCGATAATTCGTCAAAAATTTTTCAAGTACCACATATTTTTCACCATTATTTTTCAAAAATATTTTTTTAGTATTTACTTCATCTTCTTTTTAATTGAGCAATAAGTGCTTCTACTCCATCGAATTTTAATTCGTCTCGTAAATAATGCAACCATTTTACTCTTACAGGGAATTCATAAATATCTCTTTGGAAATCTAAAATATAGACTTCAATCGTAATTTTTCGTTACATCATTAAACGTTGGATTCACTCCAATCGAAGCCATCGCAGGATACCACTTGTCTTCTACTTGAATTTCTACAATGTAAACTCCCTTTTTTTCAATAAATAAGTGTCCGTTGAAACATCAATATTCGCTGTTGGAAATCCTAATAAAGGCACTTCCACGTCCAAAAACCATGAACAACTTTTTCCAATCATTGTATATTCATAGCCTAATAAGGCATTTTGCTTCTTCAATTTGACCCGTTTCTAAATAGTGTCGAATCGCTGTTGAACCAATTTTTTTGTTTCTTTCAGTCTGTTGTTCTGAAATCGTAACAATTGAAAATCTTTCTTTTGCATAAGTGGGTAATAATTCCATATTAGCAATCTCTTTTTTTCCATAAGTGTAATCAAATCCAGCAACAACCGTTACAGCATTTAGTCCCAACCATATATTGGTCAACAAACTCTTGAGGACTTAATGAAGCAAATTCTTTTGTAAAATCAATAACGTAAAAATATCTACGCCAATTCTTCTAATAACTCTACCTTTCTTTCAAAAGGTGATAGATATTGTAATTCGTCTGGATCTGCTCCTTGGAAAATAATGGAAGGATGATGATCAAATGACATTAATGCTAATTTCACGCCTAATTCTTGAGCTTTTTCCTTTGCTTGTTGAATCACTTCCTGATGTCCTAAATGAATCCCATCAAAAATCCAAGTGCCAACACAATCGGTTCTTGAACAATTTGAGAAGGCTCATAAGGATGGGTGATTTTTATAATTTGCATGTTATCTCTCTTTCCTTAAAACATTTTTAATCGGTTTTTAATAGTCCTTTTTTTCTCAGGATGAGGTCCGTATAAGGCTATTAATTCACCTTCAATATAAAAAGTTGAAGGTTCTATCACTTGAGGTAATTCTGCTAGTTGTTAAAATGGCACCATTTTTCACTTTTTGTCATGAATTCCTCACTAATATCCACTCTAGGGTATGTACGAAACACTTCTTCTAAAAGGTCGAAGAATCGATTCTGCTTGCTGTTGTTCTACTAAAAGCTTCTAATTGTGATAAGGTCACACATTGTTCTGACATAAATGGTCCACTTTTAATACAGAGTTAACTGCGACATATGAGAAGGTACTCCTAGTTTTTTTCTCCTAAATCAACGGCTAATGTACGAACATAAGTCCCTTTACTGCAACTCACTTCAAAATGTCCATTTTTTGTGTTTTCGTCACTTCATCATATTCAGGAGTCGAAGTTCGTTTAAACTCGTAGATATTTACTCTTTCTTTCTGGACGTTCTACAACTTCTCCTTTTTCGAGCATATTCGTACAGTCTTTTACCATTAACTTTCACAGCAGAATACATTGGAGGAATTTGAGTAATTTCTCCAATGAAAGTTTCCATCATGGCATCAATTTCTTCAGTTGTAAATGGAGTCATAATCGCTTCTTGTTTCACGATTTCTCCATGAGCATCTTCTGTTTCAGTCGCAATGCCTAAACAAATCTCTCCTTGATAGACTTTATTGGATTCTAATAAATACTCTACCACTTTTGTTGCTTTTTCCAACACAAATTGGTAAAAACGCCATCTACTTCTGGATCTAATGTACCTGAATGCCCTACTTTTTTTCGTTTGTAATAAGCGTCTAACTTTAAAGACACAGTCGAATGAAGTCATTCCTTTTTCTTTCCATAGTGGTAAAAATTCCGTCCATTGATTTCTTCCTTTTTCAATAAATTTAACTTAATAACTTATCATATTTTTATCACAGATTTTTCTTACAAATCCTATGCTAGAATACTTCTCTATCCTTAGTAAAAATATTAATGCTAGGGTCTTTTTGTAAAAAAATATGATATGATAGAAATACATTAAGTTAAAAAGGAGTGACAACATGTCTCGTATAATCATAGTGACAGATTCAACTGCTGATTTAACCGAACAAGAAATCCAAGATTTCAATATTCATGTAGTTCCATTAAATATTACCATTCAAGAGGAACATTATTTGAGACGGTGAAACTATTACAAAAGAAGAATTCAAAAAAATAAAATGATTGCAAGTTCTGAATTACCAATGACTGCTCAACCTTCTATTGGTCGTTTTTGTAGAACTGTATGATGAATTAGGAAAAGACGGTTCTGAAATTATTTCTATTCACTTGATGAATTCGATTAGTGGAACTGTGAATGCTGCAAGACAAGCAGCAGATATTACGGAGTCAACTGTAACGGTTGTTGATTCAGACTTCACTTCTCGTTCAATGGGGATTATTGTTCGTGAAGCTGCTAAAAGCTGCCAAAAGAAGGCAAAAGTGCTGAAGAAGTTTTAGAAGTTATTGAAAGTACTCGTCAACGTACGAAATTATATTTAACAGTTTTAAATTTAGATAATTTAATTAAGGGTGGCCGTATTAGTCGTGTCATGGGAGCTTTCTCGAATTTATTAAACATTAAACTATTCTTAGAAGTCATCAATGGTAAAATTGAGATTGTTCAAAAAGGGAGAGGTTTAAAAGTCTCTTCAGAAGAAATATGATGAAGTTTTTGAGGAAATGAAAAGCTTGCCCTAATGGGATTCAAGAAATTGGGATTATGCATGCTGGATTGAATGAGTTTAATCAATCTCAAATCGATACTTTACGTGAGTTATTCCCAGATGCTAAACTTTACAATTGTGATGACTTCACCAATTATTATGAGCCATACAGGCGTAGATGCAATGGCAGTTACTTACCTAGAAAAATAATATCTTTTTAATAGACTTCCTGTGATAGTAGTATTAGGACGGCAGCAGACCTGCGGTCTCATGCCTAAATTTTTGAGCCTTTGGTCTCAAAATTTCCTGAACATATAAGCTATGCTTATATTTCCCATACTACTATAGGAAGTCTTTTTATGGTATCATTCAAATAAATAAGACAAACATCTTCTTAGTTTTTCTAAGTTGATGTTTGTCTTTTGTTTCTATAGAGTAAGTTTCCTACTAATATTCCGATATAGGTTCCTAATATATATCCTAATGTTCCTACTAACATGGTTGGTGCTACGAAGCGATGCCAGCCTTTTTGATACTGCCATGGCTGCTGCTGTTGTTGGACCTCCAATGTTTGCATTTGATGCTAAAATAGCTTCTTCAATGGTAAATCCAAATACTTTTTGCCCCCTAAGAATGTCACGAACATATTTACAAAGACCATAATGGCACAGAACACTAAAAAGTAATGGAGATTTTCGCAATAATCGCCTCAATTGAAGCAGGAATCCCAATTACGACAAAGAATAAATAAATTAAGAAAGTTCCAATTTCATTTTGCTCCATGAATTTTTCTTGAAAAATGAAGAAAAATTGTTGAAGCTGCAACTGTTAAAGTTGTTAGAATCAAATATTTATTAGAAATAAATTGAATCACACTATTTTTGTCCAAGAGTGGCAATTCCTTTTTGATAAACTAAAACTTACCGTTACAATCACTACTGCAATCGCAAATACAAAGGCAATATCTTGTAACGTTACTACTGTTTTTAGAATGATATTGTTTAGAGTCTTCTAATTCTTCATTTGAATAAGCAGATTTAAAATGTTTTTTTGAAAAAAATGCCATAGATGGAATCATTAATAAAATTAAGAAATAAAATACCATTAATAAATTATCAGCTACAGTAGCTGCAGAAATTAATTCTTTTTGGAATATCAAATGCAGAAGCAACTGCCACAAAGTTAACTCCACCACCGATATAACTTCCAACCATCATTCCGGCAATATGATTCAATACGGGAATCAATTTTTCCTAAGAAACGCATATCCTACTAAAGCCCTAATATAGTTCCTACAGAACTAATTAAGAAAATCATTAATAGACGTCCACTTTCTTTCCAAATTTGTTTTTAAATCACATGTAAATAACAACATTGGAATGGCTAATGGAACGACAATATCCCATACTTGATCATAAACAGGAGATTCAACAGGAATGATGCCAACATTACTTAATGTAGCTGCTGCTAATAAACCAATAATAGGACCACTAATTTTTCGATGCCCACTCATAATGATTTTTCTAAATAAATACTTGCTGTTGCAATGACGATAATAATGGACCAAAGAATCCAAGTCTCATTTGCAGAAATCATAACACACCTCTTTTTTATTCATAGTGTTTTTATTATACCACAGTTGATATAAATTTTATTATTTATTTTATAAATAAAATTTAACTTCTCTGTAGTAGCTAGGACGCAAGCAGCCCTCGCTTTTGCGAGTCTCATTGCTAAAAAGTTTGAGCCTAAGGTCTCAATTTTTTTCCCGTAATAATCATAATCAGGATTCCATTACTTGAGCTACTACAGTATTTTTGTTATAAATTTTTACGTTACCCTACTTAGAAGTATTAATTCTTAAGGTAAATACAAAATAAAAAAAATTCTATAGTAATATGCGTAAAAGTAGCCAACTGGCTACTTTTTACTAGAAAGTCGAGACCATGGCTCAAATTTTAGCAAAGACCCCATAGGGGGCTACTGGCGTCCTATATTACTATAGAAAGAAACTTTTTATTTGTATTTAACGCTCCTCGTCCTCTTGTTGGATACTCTTCAACAATTCTTCCGATATGGTTTCCATAATCAACAGACTCATCACGTTTAAAAAAATTAATTCAGGCGTTTTATAGAGATAAACGTTTCCCTAATTCACGACGAATTAAACCTTTAGATTTTTCCAATCCACGCTCAGTTGCTTGGCGCTCACTCGCTAAAGTTTGCAAAGTTGTATAATAAACCGTCGCAATTTTGTAAATCGCCCGTTACATCTACCCTCAGTAATCGTAATTTCTTGCACGAGGATCACGAACTTTTTTTGACAAAATATCATTCACTTCTCTCAAAATCTCTTGAGAAACACGACCAACACGGAAATTCGCCATTTGATACTCTCCTCTCTTCATTCCATCATTTAACGACTATTTTCTTTTAATTTCAACCATTTCAAATGCTTCGATAATATCATCTACTTTAATATCATTGTAGCCTTCAATCATAATTCCACATTCAAATCCTAATTTCACTTCTTTAGCATCATCTTTGAAACGTTTTCAAGCTTGCTAATTCACCTTCATAAATAACAATGTTATCACGGATTAAACGAACTTGACTAGAACGTTTAACAACCCCTTCAGTAACATATGAACCAGCAATTGTACCTAATTTAGATACTGTATAAGTTTCACGAACGATAGCAGAACCAGTAATTTTTCTCTTCAAATTCAGGATCTAACATACCTTTTCATCGCTGTTTCAATTTCATCAATAACATTATAAATAATACGGTGTAAACGAATATCTACTTGATCAGATTCAGCTTGAATCTTCGCTTGAGGTGTAGGTCTTACGTTGAAACCAATAATAATCGCATTACTTGCTGTTGCTAAAAAGTAATATCACTTTCATTAATTGCCCCAACAGCTGTATGGATAATTTTCCACGTACGCCTTCAACTTCAATTTTTTGTAAACTTGAAGCTAATGCTTCTACAGAACCTTGTACGTCAGCTTTTAATAATGACGTTAACTTCTTTTCATTTCTCCATCTTTTTAATGTTGAGAATAAGTTATCTAAAAGTAATACGGCTTGATGCATTACGTTGTTCAATTAAAGCACGTTTTTGCACGTTCTTCACCGGCTGCACGAGCTGATTTTTCATCTTCAAATACTACGAAGCGGTCTCCTGCTTGTGGAGATGCATTTAACCCTGTAATTTCAACTGGAGTTGCTGGGACAGCTGTTTTCACACGACGTCCTTGGTCATTCACCATTACACGAACACGTCCGAAATGTATTTCCGACAACGATTGGATCTCCAACTTTAAGCGTTCCTTCTTGAACTAATAATGTTGCGATAGGTCCTTTTGTTTTATCTAAACGAGCTTCAATAACTGTACCCTAATGCTAAACGATTCGCATTTGCACTTAATTCTTGCATTTCAGCTACTAATAAAATCATTTCTAATAATTCTTCGATATTTTGATTAAATTTAGCAGAAATTTCAACGAAAGATTGTATCTCCACCCCATGCTTCAGGAACTAAACCTAAATCAGATAATTCTTGCATCACACGACCTGGATTAGCAGCTGGTTTTATCAATTTTGTTTACAGCAACAATAATTGGAACATCTGCCGCTTTAGCATGGTTAATTGCTTCGATTGTTTGTGGCATTACACCGTCATCAGCAGCAACTACAATAATTGTAATATCTGTGATATCCGCACCACGAGCACGCATTGTTGTAAATGCCGCGTGACCTGGTGTATCTAAGAATGTAATTGGTTTGCCATCAATTTTAATTTGGTAAGCACCAATATGTTGTGTAATTCCTCCAGCTTCTCCAGCTACTACAGAAGAATTTCTTAATTGGTCAAGTAAAGTTGTTTTACCATGGTCAACGTGTCCCATGATTGTAACAACTGGAGGACGTACTACATGTGCATCGCTCTCAGCAGCTGCTTCTTCAAAGTATACATCTAAATCAGAAATATCTTTTTCGATTTTTTTCTTCAGCATCCATACCATAGTCTGCTGCTAATAATTCAATCGCATCTTTTCGATAATCCTTGGTTTTAATGTTGCCATTACTCCTAATAAGAATAATTTTTTTAATAATTTCTGCTGGTTCACGTTTAATCTTTTTTAGCTAATTCAGCAACTGTCATTCCATCTGTATATACTAATACATCTGGTAATTCATGGAATTTACGTGCTGGAACTGCTGGTTTTTGTTCAGCATTCTTTTTGTTGTTTACGATTATTTTTGATGACGATTTTTCTTATTAAAGTTTTTCTTGTTGATTACGTTCGCCACCACGTTTTTTTGATTTCCACGTTTGAAATCATTATTCTTTTTAGATTCACGATGATTTGAATATGATTCTTCATCACGATGACTGATGTTTTGGTCCTTTGTTTGCTACTGTTTTCTTGTTTTTTGCATAGATTCCTTCTTATGTCCATGTTTATTTTGATTTTTGGTTTGGTTGATGATTTTTTATCCTGTTGTTTTTGGTGAATGTGCTGGTTTATGTTCAGCTTTTTCACTTCTTCTTTTTTTAGCAGTTTCCTTTTTTAGGTTGTGCTGCTTCTTTTTGCCTCTACTTTTTTTAGGCGCAGGAGTTTCTTTCTTTTCAACAACTTTTTTTGGAGCTTCTTTCTTTGTTGAAATTGAAGCTTTAATTGTTGCGATTTCTCCATCTTCCATTGTTGACATATGGCTGTTATAACTAATGCCCTAATTGTTTTTGCTTTTTCGATAATGTCCTTACTAGGTAGTTTTTAACTCTTTTTGCAAGTTCATATACACGTGTTTTTTTGACATACGTTCACCTTCCTATTCGTTCATATCGTTAAATCCTTTCATCTTCATCAGACTTTTTTGTAAAACCTTGATCAGCAATGGCGATAATCGAACGTTGTTTTCCAATCGCCTGCGAAACTTCTTCCGTTGTAAATTGCTGAATAAAAGGGATTTCATAATATTCACATTTGTTTTTGATTTTTCTTTTACGGTATTCTCACTACTATTTGTTGTACAAATAACGAGATTCACTTTTTCTTTTTGAATACTTTGCAGTACTTGCTCTTCTCCAGATATTAGTTTACGAGCACGTGTCGCCATACCTAATAAATTGAGAGCTTTCTTTTTATCAATGCTTTCCATCACTAAATAACTCTTTTTCTAGCTTTTTGGTGATCCACATATTGCAATAGTTCTTCATAGAAAACTATCTGGGATTTCGATTTCTAATTGACGTTCAAATAAATGATTCTTCCACGCTTTTTTTCAACAAGAGTCGGTTCTAATGTAATATAAGCTCCTCTTCCATTGACTTTTCCAGTAGGATCAATTTGAGCGACACCTTCACTGTTACGAACAATCCGTACCAATTCTTTCTTAGGCATCATTTCTCCAGAAGCTATACAACGACGCATTGGAACTTTTTCTTTTTTTCATAAGATGCCTCCTTCTTGATTATTCTTCAGTTTGAACTTCTTCACTTGAAGCTTCTTCAACTGTAGGTAATTCTGAATCTAATTGGTCTAAATATTCTTGATAAGCTGATTCTGATTTAATATCAATACGGAAACCAGTTAATTTAGCTGCTAAACGAGCATTTTGTCCACGTTTCCCAATCGCTAATGATAATTGATGATCTGGAACTACAACGATGCAGCTATTACGATCAGAATCAAAATCTACTTTCACAACTTGTGCAGGATTTAATGCATTCGCAATGTATACAGATGGATCTTCGTTCCATTCAACGATATCCATATTTTTCGCCATTTAATTCATTTTACGATATTTTTGAACACGTTGTCCACGAGGTCCTACGCAAGTACCAACTGGATCTAAGTTCGTATCTCTAGAACGTACTGCAACTTTCGCACGATCTCCCTGCTTCACGAGCAATCGAAACGATTTCTACAACTCCTTCGTAAATTTCAGGAACTTCTTGTTCAAATAAACGTTTTAATAAATCTGGATGTGTACGACTTACGAAAAATTAATGGACCTTTAGTTGTGTTATCAACTTTAGATACTAATACTTTAATACGTTGATCTGGTAAATATTCTTCAGTAGGAATTTGATCTTGTTTTTGTCATTCCTGCAACAATTTTTACCTAAATTTACATATACATAACGGAAATCTTGACGATCAACTACACCTGTCATAATTTCATTTTCATATTCGATAAATTCATTATAAATATTTGTACGTTCAGCATCTCTTAAACGTTGCATAATGACTTGTTTTGCTGTTTGTGCAGCAATACGTCCAAAATCTTTTGGAGTTACTTCAAAACGAATTTTTATCTCCAACTTCATAAGCTTTTATGTAATTCATGAGCTTCGTCAATACTCACTTCAAGTGTTGAATCAAATACATATTCCACAACTTCTTTCACTGCGTATACATGCATTTTTTTCCTTTTTTTAGCATCAAATTCAACTTCAACATTTTTGTGCTTGTCCATAGTTTTTTCTTATAAGCAGAAACAAGAGCAGCTTCTAAAGCTGTAATGACAACTTCTTTAGAAATCCCTTTTTTCTTCTTCAAGAATATTTAATGCTTTAATCATTTCTTTACTCATAATGTGACTCCTTTGTCAAAAAATGTTTCTCATTGATTCCTAGAATTGAATCGCTAATCGAGCTTTTTGCAATATTTTTCACGCACAATCGTAACTGATTTTTTTACGCGTTTTAATTTTTCACTTCTAAAGTCACTGACTCATCAGTTACTTCTGTTAAAAATCCTTCTAAAAACTTTTCACCTTCAACTTGTTGATAGAAAGATAAATGAACATATTGTCCAATCGCTTCTTTCAAATCTTTCTCAGTTTTTCAGAGGACGTTCAGCACCAGGAGAAGATACTTCAAGGAAATACGCTTGAGGAATCGGATCTGGATCTTGTGCATCTAATAATTCACTAAATTTTTCACTCATAAACGCACAATCATCTAAATCAATTCCACCTGGTTTGTCAAGGTAAAAACGTAAAAACCAATTTTTTCCCTTCTTTTACAAACTCTAAATCGACTAATTCAAACCCTTCTGCTTCAATAACTGGCAAAGCGAGTGTTGAAACTAATTCTGCTACTTTACTCATAGATAACCTCCTTTACATAACTGCGTAAAAGAGTGAGCATTCCTGCTCACTCTCCTTTCCACGTCATCTTAATTCATAAATAGTATAGCACAGATAAAAAAATATCAATCAAACAAAACGCTCATAAACGATGAGGAAGTACTAAACTAGGGACTAACTCACTAACCCCAAAACAGCCCCTCATTAGGCAGACAGCGCAAAGCGCGCTCTGCCACACGACAGAACGTAAAAGACACTTTCCGTACACCCGCATCCTAAACGTATCCCTCGTATTATGAGCGAAATACATGGGATTGGGCGCTGTTGTGAAAATGAAAAGTACTCTGCTCCCAGAGTACTTTCATAAGCAGTGAGACCAAGGCTCAAAAAAATTAGCCATGAGACTTACAACGCAAGGCTGCTGGCGACCTCACAACTCAAGACCAATCCCTATATACTATATTCTCGTTTGGTACATAAGTATCCCCGTCGCAATCGCAACATTCAACGATTCCGCTTGACCAAACATCGGAATCTGAATCACATGATCCGCAGATTCAATCAATTCGTCACGAACGCCATTTCCTTCATTTCCAACTACAATCGCAACAGACTCTCTGCCAGTCAACCATTGAAAATCCTTTTGCATCACGATGAAGTGCTGTTACAGCAATCGGAATATCATTTTTCTTTTTAACTTTCCATATACATCCATTAAATTCTCATGATAAATCGCTACGTGAAATTGGCTTCCTTGCATGGAGCGAACGACTTTATCATTGTATAAATCACACAGCCTTCTCCTAAAAACAACTGCATCAAATCCTGCAGCATCGGCAGTACGAATAATCGTTCCTAAATTACCTGGGTCTTGAACCGCATCTGCTAAAAGATAACGCCCCTGAGGAACTTCGACCAATGGTTTCTTTTTCTAATGGTACAATCGCTAAAATACCTTGATTCGTTTGGGTCATCGATAACTTTTTCAAACACCTCTTTTGAAACAAACATTGTTGGATAGCTCTTTGTCCATTTTTTTCATAAAGATGAATCGTGTCCTCACTGACTACTAAAGCGTTGAATGGAAATATTTGATTGAATGGCTTCTTCAACTAAATGTTCCCCTTCAATCATATACGCTTCCGCTTTTTTCTACCTTTGGAAGTTTGTAACTTTTTGATAATTTTTTTACCATTGCATTTTTGTTGCGAACGAATAATTTCCATGTCCGTCTCCTTTATTGTTCCATCATTACTCGGAACAGTTTTAATTGTTCTTTCTGATTTGAAAAAAATATTTAGAACGATGAGGAATTTCAAATTGAAACTTTTCTCCTTCAACTTCAAAACTGAATTCATCATTTGATAAAAATTTCTTTTTGATACTGTACTTTCTCTACTCGTTCAACTGGAAATAGTAGAGGTCTTGTATCAGTAAAAAGTCGCATCATCTTTTTAACCCAAAATAATACACATCCCATTGAAGACCAATAGCAAATCGCATCATCTTCATGTGAGAGTCTTTTTGACTTGAATGAAACACAGCTTTGTCTTCATACGGTAAATGATATTCTTCTAAATGATTTTTCAAAAAAACTCCAATGTAAGCATTTAAGAGACTCCTTTTTACTTTTTTTCTTTCCTGATGATTTTTTTAGTTTTTAAAAGGATTTTTATCTTTTTGATGGATAAGCTTTTTTTAGCAGTTCCTTTTTTCTCTTTTTGGTTTATAAGGTTTCTTTTTCCACCACTTTTTTTCTTCTGTGCAACTTGTAGTTGGCTTGAATGAACTTGGAATGCTTCTAGTGTTGCATCAGCTGGGATCAATTTTTTTCAAGTCTCTTACTTCTTTTTCTGTAACAAAACTAATAACTAATCCATCTTTTCCCATTCTTCCAGTTCTTCCTGAACGAGTGAGTATATACCTCTTTATTTTCAGGTAAATCATAATGAATGACGACTGGTAAATCTTCAATATCTAATCCACGTGCTGCCACATCCGTTGTTAATAAAATAGGAACTTCTCCTTTTTTAAAAGCTTGAATCGCAGCTTTTACGATTAATTTGATTTTCTTGACTCGTTAATAAGGCACAAGGAATATTATGATATTGTAATTTTTTTCTGCTAAAATCCCTGCATTTGCAGTGAATTGACAAATACTAAGGCTTGATATTCCTTCATATTTGCAAACTTTCTTAACAATTCATCTTTTTACGAACAGGAGATTCAATATACACATGTTTTTACATTCCCATTTCCCTGACATCTTCTGATCATGTTTCAACCCATTTTGGTGTCATATTAATCCATTGGTGAATAGATTCTAATATTTCATTTTTAGTGGCTGAAAAAGCAAATCATTTGTCGTTGTGATGGACACTTTTTTTAATAAAGGAACGAGTTTGTTCTAAATGTTCTTGAGCTAATAAATAATCTGCTTCATCTAAAACAAGTGTTTGAACTTGATGAAGTTTTAATTTTCTTTGATTCGCTAATTCTGTTAATCGTCCTGGTGTTCCAACGACTAATTCTGGTTTTTCTTTAAAGTTTTCAATTTGACGCTTTACATTAGCTCCTCCTGCTAAAACTAACATCGTTAATTCTGGCAATTTCCATTCACGAATGACTTCACCAATTTGTTGTGCTAATTCTTGACTAGGTACTAAAATGACTGCTTGTAGTTCATGATTGATTTCAATTTTTCTCTAATAAGGGTAACAAGTAAGCTAATGTTTTTCCTGTTCCAGTTGGAGAGACTGCTACCACATCTTCCCCATTTTGAATCAATTCCTTTGTTGCTTCTTGAATCGGCGTTAAGTCTTTAAAACCTTTTTCATTCCATTTGTTTTGAATATATTCTTTCATGATTTCTCCTTAATTAAATGTAATTCCTGCTGAATTTCTTAATGCTTCAATCACTTCTAAAACATTACGACTTATTTTTTTACTTTGTTCATATTGTTTTAGGGATTCTGGTGTACGTTCTAATATTTTTGCAAAACCAATAGCTTCCCATTCTAATGGATTTTTACGAAGTTCATATTCCTTTGTTTCCACAACTTCACTCATATATAGTGTTTTGACTTCTTTAATTTCTTGGCAGTCATTGATTTGCAACGTTTCTTTTGCCAAAATAAATTTCTTGAGGAAGACATACGTTTAACACTTTCCCCAACAAAAATTGTTACATCAAATGTTGGATACTCAATGATACAATTCCTTGTCCATCCGCTTGATTTTGTAATTTACGTGCTTGATAATGAGCTTTTTCTGGCATTCCAAACCAACTAATCGCATTGTAAATAGGATAAACTCCTAAATCCATTAAGGCACCCCCACCAGAGGATAATGAAAAATGAATTCGCAATTTCGCCTCTTAAAAATGCATCATATTTTTGAAGAATATTTTTGCATACGATAAAACTGCTCCTTTTACTTCATTCATTCTAGGAGCAATTATTTTTCTAATTTCTTGGAAAGGCTGGTTCATAATAATGACGAATAGCCTCAATCACGAATAAGTTTTTTCTCTCGCTAATTGATGAACTTCATCCCACTCTTCAACCGATAAAAAGAAGGTTTTTCAACAATAATATTTTTTTGATGCTCTAATAATTGTTTTGAATAGTCACCATGTGTATGGTTTGGTGATCCAATATAGACAACATCCCAATTATTTTCTAATAAAAATTCACTCCATTGATTTGTCCAAGAAGGAATCTGGTGTTTTTAGCAAATTCTTCTGCTTTTTTCTAGTGTTCTACTGTATACAGATACTACTTCAAAACTATTTGTTTGTTGCACCGCTTCTACAAAAGAAGAAGATATCCACCCTGTGCCTATAATTGCTAATTTTTTTCATGATCACCACTCCCTTTTCTTCCTGGATAGTCTATCATATTTTTCCTTAAAATCTCTAGCAATCCTCGTTGCATACAAAAAGAGGCTGGAATTCCAACCTCTTCATTCTTAATATAATGATAATCTTTTTTCTAAAATTTTTCTGACCTTGTTCAAACACTAAACAGATACTCCAGTAAATTAATGCTACTAAAATATACATCGTCATATAATCAATTCTCGACCTCCAACAATTTTTAGCATTTTTGAAAAATATCAGGAACCGTAATCATTGCTGCCAACGAAGTTCCTTTTAATCATATCTAATAACACATTACTTAAAGGTGGTACTGAAATTCTAAATGCTTGAGGAACAATCACTCTTCTTAATGTTTGAAAATAATTCAATCCTAAGGAAGTAGAAGCTTCCCATTGTCCATAGTCCACTGCATCAATTGAAGAACGTAAAACTTCGCAAATATATGCACTACTTGCAATACTAAAACATAAGATTGCACAGACTAGAGCTGGAAGTTGAATCTTTTAAATAAGGTAATCCGAAATATAATAAGAATAAAAAAATACTAATGTAGGAGTTCCTCTCATAAAAGAAACATGAAAATTAGCAATCATTCTTAAAATTCTTATGTTCGATCGTTTCATTAAAACAAACATGAAACCTAAGATTGTTCCAAAAATAAAACTTACTCCAGCAATTCCTAATGTATATTGTAAACCACTTAATACAAAGGAAAGACTATGAATCGCTAACTTAAGATTAAACAATCGTCATCGCCTCTTATTCTACATCAGAAAAAAATCAATTTTTTTCTAATTTTCAGAATCTTTTTGGTTGAGTTACATCTTCACCAGCAAAGAATGTTTTTAGAAATTTCAGTTAAAGTTCCATCTTCTTTCATTGATTTTAATGCTTCATTGAATTTTTGTTGGATAACGTCATTTCCTAATTTAATAGAAGCTTGCGCTATATGGGTTTGCGTAAATACCTTCGTTAATTTTTAATTGGGAAAGTATCTTTACCGAATGCTACAGCAATTTTTTTGTAAATAGTAGTCATTAATAATAACATCTGTACGACCATTTACTAAATCAGACATATAAACATCATTTGTAACATTGTCATAGATAACTAATTCTGCTCCTAATTTTTTTAGCAATTTTCATGTAGTTTGTACTTGCAGCACCTGCAGCTTTTTACCTTTTACATCAGCCCAAGAATAAATTCCTGAATTGTCGCTTTCACGAACTACCATTGATGTAAATGAATATTTATGAGGTTCAGTACGTAAATATTTATCAATATTTTTTGCCCCATCTTCAATTGAGTAGTTAGCAATATCTACTTGACCACTATCTAATGCTGTTAACATACCGTCAACACCCATTTCTGTGAATTCAACTTCTAATTTTAAGCGTTTAGCTACTTCTTTTACAATCTCAACATCATAACCAGTTAAAGAATTGTCTTTATCTGTATGGAATGATTGTGGATATAAAAGTACCTGCTGTTGCAACTTTAATCTTTCCTGCTTTTTCAATTGCATCCCAATTTTTTGTGCTTGTGATACAGTATCCTTGCTTGTAGTAGTACTTGTTGAAGTCAGAACAAGCTCCCTAAAAAAATAATGTTGCAGCAACTGCACCTAATTTAAACCATTTGTTCATGATTTTTACCTACCTTTTTTTCATATATTTTTGACTAACATAAAATAACACACCCTGAAAAGGAAATCAATTATTTTTTACTATTTTTGTAAAAAAATATAACAGATAAAATATCTGTTATATAAACACTTAAACTATTCTAAAACTTTTTATAACAATTAAAGGTACAGAAGTAAGCCTGAATTAACACAATTCTTCCAAAACACAGCCTCACACCTCAAGATAAATCACCACCCATGTACACCAATAGGCAAACAGCGCAAAGCGCGCCTTTTGCCACACGTAAGAACATTAAGGATATTCACGTAAAGAACATCCTAAACGTATCTTCCATTAATGAATGACACACATGGGATTTATCGCCCGTGTGAAATAAAAAGCTTCCTGACATCAGGAAGCTTTTAAGGCAACATTGAGACCCTAGGCTCAAATGTTAGCCATGAGACTCGCTTTGCGAGGGCTGCTGGCAACCTCACACCCCCAGTGAAATCCCTATATAATTATTTAACTGATTCTTTGATTCGCTTCGCCACTTTCTCAGAAATTCCTAGTTTTTGAATCTCTTCAACTGTCGCTTCCTGGATTCCCTTCATCGTTTTTAAAATGCTGTAATAGTTTCGTACGAGTCTTTGGTCCAACTCCTTCAATCTCATCAAGAATAGAAGAAAAAAAGCATTTTTACTTCGTACCTGACGATGGAATGTAATCGCATATCGATGGACTTCCTCTTGAATTCGTTGTAATAAATGGAAAGCTTGGCTCGTTGGATCTAATTCAATTTGTTCATACTCTTCCCCATACAGTAAATGAGCTGTCTTATGTTTCTCATCCTTTACCATCCCTGCAATTGGAATCGATAATCCTAATTCATCTTCTAAAACTTCCATGGCAGCTCTCATCTGAACTTTTCCGCCATCCATCAAAAATTAAATCCGGTAATGGTTTTCTGTTCTTTTAATAATCTTGAATATCGTCTTCTAACAACTTCTTGAGTCGTTAAAAATTCATGACTCCCTTGTACGGTCTTAATATTGAATTTTCCGATAACTTTTTCTTCTCCGGTTTTCCATCTCGATATACTACCATTGCTGATACAGGTTTGTCCCTTGAATATTCAGTGGTCAAATGACTCAATGACACTTAAACGGCTTAAATCAAGTGCTTGTCGTAATTGTTCCACCGCACCTAATGTTTTTTGCTGACTATTTTCATCAATCTTGAATTTTTTTCAAGTAAAGCTACTTCACTATTTTTGTGTCGCTAAATCAAGCATTCGCTTCTTCGGTCCTCTTTGAGGGGTTAATACTTTTTGACTTCTAATACTTCAGCCAATAATTCCTTATCAATTTCTGCTGGAACTAATATTTCTTTTGGTAAAAATATGATTTTTGTTCTTGATAAAATTGTACAATAAATGATATCAATTCCTCTTCTGCTGAATTATAAATTGGGAATAATGCTGCTTCTCTCTTAATAATTGTAGACTGTCTAAGTAAAAGACTTGAATAGAAATCCAACCTCTATCCATATGGAATGAGAATACATCCCGATTTGTAAAGTCTTGAGACATAATATGCTGTTTTTCTACTGTTGTTTCGATATATTGAATTTGATTTCGATAATCAATGGCTCGTTCAAATTCTAATTGTTCTGAAGCTTCATCCATTTTCTTTTGTAAATCTTGCTTAATTTCTTTTACATCGCCTTCAAAGAAACCGTTGAATTTTTTTCTTTTGTTGTTGATATATTTCTGGTGAGACTTCATGATCACAACAGCCAATACATTGTCCCTAAATGATAATAGAAACAAGCACGTGTTTCATTTTTCCACATTTTCTTAATGGATAAATTTTTTTGAATCAATTGTTGCGTTTCTGTTGCAGCATAAACATTCGGATAAGGTCCAAAATACATGCCCCCATCTTTTTCAACAGTACTTGTAATCATCTAGTTGAGGATCTCTCTCATTTGTAATTTTTTAAATAAGGATACATGGTTCCTTGTTTTAATTTAATATTGTAATAAGGTTGGTATTTCTTAATTAAATTAATTTCCAATAATAATGATTCTTTTATTAGTTTTTGTAACAATAAATTCAAAATGATGAATTTCACTCACTAATTTTTCAGTTTTAGTATTATGTGCTCCACGGAAAATAGGAGCGAACTCGATTTTTTTAAGTTTTTGCTTTACCAATATAAATAATTTCATCCTCTTGATTTTTTCATCAAGTAACATCCTGGTAAATCAGGCAATTGTTTTTAACTTTTCTTCAATTAATTCACTTGCCATCTTTTTCGCTCCTTTCCCCTACTATAATGCAGTTTGATAAATGATTCTTGCATCTTCTAATTCTAAATTATGATGCTCAGATAAATGAATTTTTCTCGTGACGTCCTAATCCTTCCACTAATGCTTCAATGACTGATTCATCTAATGAAATATCTTTAAATCGAATTGGTGCACCCTAATGATGCAAAGAATTCTTCTGTTTTTCTATTGCTCCATTGACGATTTCTTCTAGGTGTTCCAGATAGATCCCAAACTCGTTTTCCATATTGAATGAGTTTATCCCATTTTTTTGTTCTTTACGTACTTTTCATCATAGCTGGCAACACAATCGATAATGTACGTCCATGATCGATTCCATGGTTTAATGTAATTTCATGTCCTAATGCATGCGTTGCCCAGTCTGTCGGCACTCCTGCAGAAATTGTTCCATTTAATGCATTTGTTGCACACCACATAAAAGTTCGCTCTTGCAGCAAAAGTCGTGATTATCCTCATCAATGACTGTTGGTGCAATTTCAATTAATGTTTGTAAAATCCCTTCTGCATAACGATCTTGTAATTTTGCATCTACAGGGTATGTTAAATAATTTTCCATTGTATGAATAAAAGGTATCTAATACACCATTGACTAATTGGCGTTTTGGTAATGTATACGTTAATTCAGGTTCTAGTACTGAAAACTGAGGGAATGTAACATCTGGTCTAAAACTTACTTTTGCTTTTTAATGCTACAAAAGGTAATTACCGCACCACTATTCATTTCAGATGCAGTAGCAGGTAATGTTAAAAATCGTTCCAAATGGAACAGCTTTTCGTAACAGGAAGACCTTTTCCCAAATCCTCCTCTAAACATATCTAATGGATTGCCATCAAAAACACTTGCTGCAGCTACAAACTTTTGTTCCATCAATGACAGAACCACCACCAATTGCTAGTAAATAAGTAAAACCTTCTTCTTTTACACGTGCAACAGCTTTGATTAATGTTTCGTATGTTGGTTTGCTTCGATTCCTCCAAACTCATCCCATTCACGATTTCCTAATGATTGTACAGCACGGTCGAAAGCTCCATTCTGTTTTTACAGAACCCCCCGCCATATAAAATTAATACTTTTGCATCTTTTTGGAATTTCTCCATCAATATCCTTAATACGATCTTTTTCCGAATAAAAATTTTTGTTGGGTTTCTAAATGTAAAATTACGAATTCCTAATTCCATAGTATCTCCTACCTTTCTATTTGATGATATCAAGCTCTAAGTGTTGAGGCAAATCACACGACTTAAGAAAAACTCCTGAAGGAATTTCCAACAGGAGTTGTTATAGATATACTTTATCCATTATTTAAAATATCTTATTTGAAATAAATTTCTAAATATTTATCCAATCTCTCGGCTGAAATTTCTTTTTCTAATTTTGATATTTCAGTTGGACTTAAACTAATCTCGCCATGACATATACCAGCTTCATCATATGCAACAATTACTTCCCTAATATCTTCCCGTTGTTCTCTTTGAACTTTCGCAAAGTGCTGTAATAAAGTTTGTTCTACTTCTGTCGCACAATGCTCACGTAATAGGCAAAAATGTTCTGCAATCGCTGTTGGGATATAATAACAATCCACTAATGTCATTGCTTCTTTTGAATTTTTAGATGCTTTACCTTTAGGTTTATTTTTTTGACCTTCATGAATAACCTCTCTTGATTTCTCTGTATCTAGTATACAAAAATTCCCCATAAGGCAAAAGTTATCTTTTTATTTTTCAAATCTTTTTCTTAGATTTTTACTAGCTATTTTCAAATTGTTAATTTCATGGTAGAATAGTAAACGAAATTGTTTCTTAAAGGAGTCAATATGTTAACGATCAATATGCTTACACGAGCAGATGAGTGTAAAAAGGACAAGGTGTTCTATCTGCTACAGAAGAACAAATTAATCTCGTAACAGAAGGTTTAAAAGACTATCAAGTCGTTGTGAATCAATTAAAAACATATGATATTACTCATATTCATACGATTAATCCAGATTTTTTAATTAAATCTGTTATCACAAGACAAAAACCGTCAATGATTGCTTCTGTTCACTTTTTACCGGAAACTTTAGAAAAAGTATTTCCCTTACCTCGTCCACTAAAAAAATTATTTTATAAATATGTTCTTCAATTTTTATAAACAAGCAGATTATCTAGTAACCGTTAATCCACGTTTTATTGAAGATCTAGAACATTATGGAATTCAAAAGAAAGAATCACGTACATTCCAAACTTTGTATCACGTGATACTTTTTATAAAATTACGGATCGTTCAAAAAGCAACTCTTCGGGAATCTTTTGGATTAGATCCAGATAAATTTACCGTTGTATCTGCAGGACAATTACAAATAGAAAAAGGTGTTTTAGAAATTTATTGATTTAGCAAAAATGCCTGATATCCAATTTGTATGGGCAGGTGATTTTTGCTTTTAAAGGGATTTCTGAAGGTCGTAAAGAAATTATGGAACATATGGATGAATTACCAAGTAATGTTCATTTTCTTAGGGCTTGTAGAAAGAGAACGAATGAATGAATTCTTCAATATGGGAGATGTGATGTTACAACTTTCTTTTGAAGAGTTATTTCCAATGACGATTTTTGGAATCTATGAATGCAAATATTCCATTATTATTAAGAGATTTAAGAGAATATCGCCCTATTTTATTTTGATTATTACTTTAAAAGGAAATTCTCAAGTACAATTCAAGAGATTTTTACGTCAATTACAGCAAGATGAGGCTTTTCTATCAGAAGCTTGCGAAAAATCTAAAAGGAGAACAATTTTACTCTAAAGAAAATGTACTCCAACAATGGCAAGCCTTTTATGATAAAGTAGCTGTTGAAAATCATTTAAAATAAAGGAGAATTTATGACTGAAACACATATTAAACAAGGTAAGCCTCTGTCTCCCATTTGCACAAAGAATGATGCATGCTGCTTCTGTTGCAGGAGCAATTGCCACAGTTATCTTTTTGTATTTGGGCGTATCAAAAAGGTTTGTTTACTTCCCAAGAAGCACTTAGTGAATATATGCAACGTGCAGGGCATTTGGGGACCACCTATTTTTTTATCTTATTACAAATTTTACAAACAGTTATTCCAATTATTCCGGGTGCTTTAACAAGTATTGCAGGTGTATATATTTATGGAATGTTTTATTGGAAATGTATATAACTATATCAGTATTATCATCGGTTCTATTATCGCTTTCCATTTTAGCTCGTATTTATGGACAATTATTTGTAAAAATCAATGGTGAATGATAGCACCTATCATCGTTATATCGGTTGGCTAAATCGTGGAAATAAATTTGATTACTTCTTTACTTTCATGATGGCTTTTCCTGTTTCACCTGATGATTTCCTATGTATGCTTGCTGGTTTAACAAAAATGAGTTATAAAAAGTTCATCCTCATTATTTCTAATTTGTAAACCTATTACTTTAGCAGCATATACTTATGGATTAACTGCGATTATCGATTATATTTGGGCTTTTTCAAATAATGATTGAGTTTTTTAAATTTCTCAAACTATTTTTAGTTTTTATACTAAAAATGGTTTGTTTTTACTCTTTCATTTTATAATAGTCTTATATAAAAGCCGTTACATTTGATGGGAAAAAGAATGGTTAACGATTGCATTTTTATATAAATTATTTAAATGAGTTAGGAGAAAAAAGGAATATGTATCATAGTATTACAAATTTTTATTGAAAAAGCTAAACTGGAAAAATTATTGAGATCCAGTTAATGAGATTTATGTAACGAATCAATTACTTCATCTATTACAATTAGATGATTATAAACCAGCTGATACTTCACAAAATGAATTACCATTGTTAGAAGATTCAGTAGATGAAATTATTCAATTAGCAATTGAATTAGGAGTCGTGAAGATATTTTTACCTGAAAAAGAAGCAGTTTGAAGCAGCTGTTATGAATTTGTTAACACCTCTTCCATCTGTTGTAAATGCAAACTTCTGGACCCATTATAAAGAAAATCCAGAAAAAGCAACTGATTATTTTTATGAATTAAGCCAAAAATCACTACATCCAAACAAGAGCCATTGCTAAAAATATCCAATTTCCATATTCTGGAAAATATGGCACTTTAGAAATTACAATTAATTTATCAAAACCTGAAAAAGATCCAAAAGCGATTGCGCAAGCAAAAATTGGTCAAAACAATCTAGTTACCCTGCTTCTCAATTAACGATGACAAACGAAAGGGATATTATGGACGTTTTCAATCATCCCTGCTAGAAGTAATCATAGAATTATTCGTTTAGAAATTAATCATGAAGACTGGGGATTCAATATTCTCCATATTCTTATTTTAACGAACATTCTATCTTTCTTAACGCAAGTACCTCGTCCGATGCAAATTACAGAACGTTCATTTGAGAATTTAATGGATATTTTACGTCAGTTCCCTCACTATTTTGTTGGATCAAATGCTGATTTACCAATTGTCGGTGGCTCTATTTTAGTCCACGATCACTATCAATCTGGTCGACATGTATTTCCTATGGATGTTGCTCAATTTTTAGAAAATTACACGTTTAAAAGGTTTGATGGAACTGTTTCTCGTTTACATTGGCCTTTATCAGTGATTCGTCTTGCGAGTAAAGATACAAAAACAAATTGTTCAACTAGCTACTCATATTTTTAGATAAGTGGAGAAATTATTCAGATGAAAGTGCGGATATTTTAGCATTTACAGATGAAACTCCTCATAATACGATTACACCAATTGCACGTGTTCGTGATGGTATCTATGAATTAGATTTAGTGCTTAGAAATAATCGTACGACTGAAGAATTTCCAGATGGTATTTTCCATCCTCATGTGGATGTACATCCAATTAAGAAAGAAAATATTGGATTAATTGAAGTGATGGGGTTAGCAGTTCTTCCTCCTCGTTTAAAAACTGAACTGAAAGAAGTTGAAAACTACTTACTTGGACAAACTCATCAAATGCCTGAAATGCATAAAAGCATGGGCTAACGAAATTAAAGACAGTAAAGAAATTACAACAGACAATGTTGAAGCTTTGATTCGTCAAAAAGTTGGTGAAATTTTTGAACGTGGTTTTAGAAGATGCTGGCGTCTTTAAACAAACTACTGAAGGACAAGAAGCGTTTGGAAGGTTTATCGACTCCTTACAGTAAAATAATATCTTTTTAAAATGCTTTATTGCTGTATAAGGACGCTAAGCGACGCTTCGAGTTTCATGGCTAAAAATTGAGCCTCAGTCTCAATTTTTCCAATATCAATAGCCATATCGGCTGCTGATATTTCTACTACAAAAAAGTATTTTCTTTTCTATACTCTTTTAATGTATTATACGTAAAAAGTGAAGCCAGCTAACGCTGTCTCATGCTACTATGAAAGGACTTATTTTGCTTCGCTTACATAAATACATATCTCATAAACTAAAAAAAGCTTAAAAAATCATTCTTTGTCGATGATTTTAAGCTTCTTTTACTTTCTTTATAAATAAACAATCGAAACAATAATTGACACTAATTACACAAGCTAATCCAATAATAATAGCACCTAATAAACATTGGCTGATCAGAAAGACTTAATAAAAATTCTTCAAAATTGAAAAGTTGATTCTGAGTTTAGCTTCGGAGTTATGTTTTGTTTGTTGTCTTTATGCTCTTTTACTTCTTCTGGAATAATTGTTACTAGGATAAGTTAATGGTTCAATTTTTGATGTAATACGAGGAAGGTCTGTTTCAATAACAATTTTATCCTCTTTTTAAATGATATTTAGGTGTTTCGCCAATTCGTACTAAAGTTTTAATATCTTTATCTAGTTGAACTTTAACTCCATCAATGGTATGTTCTCCAGCTTTTAAGCACTGTTTGAGTTTCATATTCAGAAAAAGCTTTTCTCAATAATCCATTTCCTATTTGGCTCTTAAAGAAAGAACTATTGTCCTTGTCTTCCCACGCTCCCTACTCCTAGGATAACTTAGAATAAAACAGTATCTTCCTGCTTTAGCAGTTAATAAATGGTTAAACGCCGCACTAGGACTTGAACCTGTCTTGAATCCATCTACTCCTGGAAATCCTTGGTACATTCCTGGGATAGAACTATTATAAGTATAAAAACTGATTCTTCATAAAGGTGTTCCCACCATAACCGTAATTAATGGATTTTTTAGTAAAGTTAGTGATTTCTGGAAAATCTTTTCCAGAAATGATACGCTAAAATCGCTAAATCTCTAGCAGTTGTCTGGTTATATCGATTATTATTATAACCTTCTGGTGTATAATATCCTCTGAATGCAGAAGCTACTGCTCCCACTAGCATTATTAATTTTGTATTTTCCATGCCCCATTCTTTAAATTTAGCATTCATTTTATTTAAAAATTCAGTATCTGATAACCCTGTTGCTCTAGCTACCATCAATGTTGCAACATTCGAAGACGGATAAAACATCATATACAATAATTCTTCAATTGGATAATCCACACCTGCAACAATAATATTATTACTAATTTCTCCAATCGTTGAAATCGCACGATCTTCTTCTGTTGCTGTTACAACTGTATCTAAAGATAACTTACCTTCTTTCATTGCTTCAAAACGCCATATAAGCTAGTCATCATTTTTAGAAATACTAGCCGGATCCCATGGTTGATCAATATTACTTCCAAATACAATTTCTCCCGTATCTGCATCAGACCATAATGGTACTTTCTGGTCGATACTGTTTCTTCGACACCATATCCATATTCTGCAATTGCTTCCATTACATCTTGTCTAAATGGAATAGCCACAGTTGTTTGTTCAGTTTTTCTTCTTGTTGGGTTGATTCTGTTTCTACTGTTGTTTCTTGCACAGCCTCTTTTGTACTGGAATCATTTTCTTCCGCTAAAATAGCACTTGTACATAATAGTGAAGCCATAAGGAAAACTTAATCCCAAAAATATTTTTTATTTTTCACGAATTATCCTCCTCTATCAACTTTTATATTCTACCTTTTTTTGAGAATTTAGCAAAAAAATCTTACTAAAAATAAAGAAAAACGATTCAACTTCACTCCATTGAATCGTTTTTAGAATTCAGATAATTAAAATAAAGTTTTTAAATAGAATCACCATTAAAAATTGAATTTTTTTAACAATAACATAATCCACTTTACGAATTGATTCTAAAGTCTGAACCACCCTGCATATGAAATATGATGATTGTAAGTCTTGTTGCATTTCTACTAAATGTATCTTTTAATGATCCTTTATAAGGAACAATAATTTTTACCTTCAACATTTTTTTGCGTTCACCTTTTTGGAATTCAGATGCACTACCGAAATATTCTTTGAATCGTTCTCCATTAATTTCAACTGTTTTTACCTGGTGATTCTTCATGACCAGCAAATAATGAACCAATCATTACCATTGTAGCACCAAAAGCGAATTGATTTTTGCAATATCTCCGTGAGTACGAATTCCACCATCCGCAATAATTGGTTTACGAGCAGCTTTTGAACACCAACGAAGTGCTGCTAATTGCCAACCACCTGTACCGAATCCTGTTTTTAATTTTTTCGTAATACATACTTTACCAGGTCCAATACTACTTTTTGTCGCATCTGCTCCAGCATTTTCTAATTCACGAACTGCTTCTGGTGTTTCCAACATTCCCTGCAATCACGAAATGTTTCTGGTAAATGTCTTTTAATATGTCCAATCATATCAATAACTGAATTTGCATGTCCATGAGGCAATATCAATCGTAATATAATCAGGAATTAAAGTTTTTCTCTTTTTAATTCTTCAATAAAATTCATATTCATGAGGTTTTACACCTACACTGATTGAAGCAATAAGATTTTTCATGCATTTTTAATAAATGGAATTCTTCCTTCTTCATCAAAACGGTGCATAATATAAAAAAATATCCATTTTCTGCTAAAAATTCTGCAACTGATTCATCAATAATTGTTTGCATATTAGCAGGTACTACAGGGATTTTAAAAGTGTGTTTCCCTAATCGAACAGTTGTATTGCATTCTGAACGACTATTTACAATACATTTTATTCAGTACTAATTGAATATCTTCATAATCAAAAACTTTCATTTCAAACATGAGGTAACCTCCTTAAATAAGCATTTGTTTCATATCTGTTACCACGAAATATTTTAACTTATTTTTGACTAAAATGTAAACAAAAACTTTGTAAATCCATGAACATTCATTAATCTGAACGTTTGCATTATTTAGTAAAACACAGAACAAAAAGTTTTTAGAATAAAAATGACTTTTCCCAGTAGACATCTTTAGACATGAGATTCATTTCGAACCTGCTGCCGTCCTTACTACATATGAAAAGTCATTTAAAAATATTGTTATATTATTTCAGCGAATCTTTTCACTAATCCGAAGATAAATTGTGTATGAGTCAAATGGTTGTAAAATCATCCATTTTTTCCCCTAATCCAATAAATTTTAACTGGAATATTCATTTCATGACGAATCGATAAAATTACGCCACCTTTTGGCAGTACCATCTAATTTTTGTTAAAATTAAACCTGTTACATCAATCGTTTCTTTAAATTGTTTTTGCTTGAACTAAAGCGTTTTGTCCAGTAGTCGCATCTAATACTAATAAAGTTTCATCTGCTCCCGTTTCAATTTCTCTAGAAATAATACGGTTCATTTTTCTAATTCTTTCATTAAGTTCACTTTATTTTTGTAGACGACCTGCTGTATCAATTAATAAATAATCGATATTTTTCTGCTTTGGCTTTTTAATGGCATCATATACTACAGAAGAAGGATCTCCACCTTCTTTACCACTAACAACCGGAACCCTACACGTTCTCCTCCAAATTTCTAATTGTTGGATAGCTCCAGCACGGAATGTATCGCCCGCTGCTAATAATACAGAATGTCCCTTCTTGTTTTAATCTCCAAAACAATTTTACCAATCGTAGTTGTTTTACCAACACCATTTACTCCGACAAATAGTAATACAGTTGGTCTACCTTCAGCTTTTTGCTAAAAGTTGCTAAGTGTCTTCTCCTTTTTCATAAATGTCTACCATTTTTCAATAATAACTTGTTTAACATCATGAGCATTTTTAGCATTTTTCAAACGAACTTCATCTCTTAAAGCATCCGTAATCGCTAACGTCATTTCAAAGCCTACATCTGAAGAAATAAATGTTTCTTCTAAATCATCAAAGAAATCTTCATCAATCGTTCTAAAATCTGCTAAAATTCGTTTTAAATGATCTGAAAAAAACTTTTACGAGTTTTTGCATTCCTTAGTCATATTTATCAATAATAATCCAAGTTTCTTGTTCTTGCTGTTTAATGACAGCATCTTCACCAGTAAAGGCACGTTTAATACGATCAAAATAATCCCATTATTTCACTCCTTCTCTTTCACGTTTATTTTTGTTCTAAAATATGATAAATAGCATGAAGCTACCCCAGATTCTTCATTTGTCTTCATAATGAATTTCGCTACTTCTTTTACTTCTGGAGAACCATTTTCCCATTGCTACTAGAGAATCCAACAGTTGTTAACATTGATAAAGTCATTTTCTTCGTCTCCACAAGCTGCGATTTCCTCTACTGTAATTCCTAAAATTTCAGCTAAATGTGTTAAACCTGTTCCTTTAGAAACTTCTTTTGGAACAACTTCTAATAAGAAAAGTACGAGACTTCATACAATTGAATTTTTCGAAAAAGCTTCTGGTAATTGACGAATTCCTTCATCTAATAGTGATTCTTCAATACATAGCACTGCCTTATAAAATACATGGCTTTCTTCAAATTCCGATGGATTTTTGTAATGAACTCAATTGGATGAGGTAATCCTGGATAAATAGAAGGTCTTCCTTCAGGATAAGTTGTTTCATAAGCTCTTTCTAAATCAATCATTACAAGTGGTAAGCCTACTTTATACGCTTCTTCATAGCAGTATTGCATATCATCTCTCGAATGACCTTGTTTTAAATAAAAATTTCTTGTGATTTTTGTTTTTTTGAATAATTCCACCATTGTAATTTAATAGAAAAATCATCATCACCTAATAATTCTAATTCTTCTAATAAATGATAAATACTCATTAATGGACGACCTGTACAAAGAACAATTTTTACCCCTTGTTCTTTCGCAAGTTGAATAGCTTTTTATTTTTCAGGTGTTACTTTTTATCATCTGTTAGTAATGTTCCATCTAAGTCTAGTGCAATGACTTTTTATCATACAATCTCTCCTTTTTACTATAAGGGCTTTGATCCTAGGGCCATCATTTCAACACTTTACTATATGTATTTGCTTTGATTTCATTCTTGTATTATACCAAATTTTTAGGTTTGTGACTATTCCTGAAAAGAAAGCCATATCGCAGGGATATAGCTTCTTTGTTTTTACTGAGGATTTGTCAGACAACCTAAAGAAATAATAAAATGAATCGTTGGGATGAATAACCTTTAGTAATCACATCCTAACGACTTTAAAAATGGGGGTTAGTACTCTATCACATAATTAGAAAATAGTGTAGCTCACTAAATATTACAATTTAGGTACGCTTGACAGTTATTTTAAACTATTAAATTCATCTTCTTGTTTACAGTACCTCTCAATTCTTCTATTATATGTATCTTTGTTGAAATTTAGCCGTGTAATATACAATTTATATCTTTTTAAAAATTTCCTCTTTCAAAAAATATTTTCTATTGCACAATATGAGCTTATTACATAATTATTATTATTTCTAAGAAATTCAATAAATGTATTTGCTTTTTATTTCTAAATAATTCCGAAGATAACATCCCTATTCGGAAATATTTTTATTTTCACCATCTAAATAATGTATCACGAGGCTGATTTATAGTTCATAAAATTATATAATTTTTGTATCATTTAAAATATATATCCCTCTCTTTCAACAAAAGAGTAAGAAATATTTATTAATAAAATTGGGACTACATTTACATTATCTATATTGCAATTAATTTCCTTAAGTCTTGGATTAATGCTTTTCCTTCCATTTTTCATCATTGGTAAAATATTTTTAGATTACGTTTAAATTTATTAATGTAATAATCTAACTCTTGTATATTACGACAATATCCTCTAACATTATCATGCTGAAATTGAGTTTTGCACTCAATGACAAACAGTGTATCATCTATGTAGAGTAAAATATCTAATTCATAACTCTCGCCTTTACTACATGTTTTTAACATTTCTTAATTGCTCTAAGATGGTATGTTAATAATAACTTATATATGTTTTTCTTCATATTTTAGATCCCTTTTTCGATATTTCATTATTATTAGTAAAAAGAACCATTATACTTTTTAGTGGTTCGATCATTTTTAATAATGATGGAAGTAAAAGTATAAAAATTGTTGTATTTAATTAAAAATGATGAGAATAAATCATTTTTGCTTTGACCAAATACCAAATATTTAAAAATAACCTTTATTTCAGCTTCACTAAATTTGTTTCAAGTAAATCATTTTTAATTCTTCTATTTCTACTTTTTGTACATTTTTACATTCTCATAGCCCTGTTGTAGAAGTAAGTGTAGATGAAACCCATCTTTCCAATTTTATACCTAAGTATTCTTCTGCTAAACTATCACTATAAAAGAATTCTTTTACTCTAAAGGAATTTGCATATCTAGTTATCTCATCTTCAATGTCAAAATCTTTCAAATTTTTTTAGCATTATTTAAATTACAGTATTCTAAAATGAAAAATATTCTATCAGTAATTAATCCATAATTTTTCTCTAATATATAATTTATTAAATAACACAGTATTTACTTCAACATCTCCGAGCATCCAATTGCCAATTATATCATTTACTAAATTGAGTAGCTGAATTAAAACTAAGATATCACTTATATTCTTATAATCAGCATTTTGATAATATGTAGACTTGCAATTTATAAATCCATCCCTAAGCAATGTTCCAAATACTAAAATGAGATTTTTCACTAGAAGCTAGATATTGGTCTTGCTCATAATCAGATGAAGTTTTTACTTAATTTATCTAAATTTATAGATATTTGATTATGAAATCTTTCCACCAAGTTTAAATATAGAACAATTCATTAGTTGAATTTTTAAGAGATCTTTTTATTTGATTTCTATTTAGTTTTATCACCCTCTTTAGATAATCTTTTAAATTTCTTATAACTATTATCCGATAGGTTCTTCTTAACCCATATATATACGTATCATTACTAAATAATGTTTCATTTCTATCTGTAACAAAAACCAGAGTATTTTAGAACTTTTAGTATTTCATCCTCATTTTTGTTTTATTAATATAATCCAAATAGTCTAAAGGATTATCCTTTATATTTCTTTCAATTGAATTTATTCTCACTATCGTTGTATTTCGTTCTCATTTGAATACCTCCATCATTTTACTAATATATATTAGAATCGAGATATTAAATTCCTCCGACTATATATCACTCTATAAATCAAGAATCAAATACTATTTAACGTTTTTCTTACCCTTTTTAACGATTACTATACTTATTAACGTTTTTAAATTTAAAAAGTATAACCTACCAACTACATCCTACTTCTTTTTGAACTAAAATTTAATACGTATAAATCAAAAAGCCCTAAACAAGAGGCTGTCAGTTCTTAATATTGTATGACTTTAGAAATAGCACCATCTAGTGCAGTGAGCTTTTATCATACAATCTCTCCTTTTACTTTAGTTGAGTGAATTTCCTGGAGCTCGTCATTCCTTTGATTTCATTCTTGTATTATACCAAATTTTTAGGTTTGTGACTATTCCTAAAGAAAAAGCCATATCACAGGGATATAGCTTCTCCGTTTATTGTTGTTCGATAACTCCTAATTGTAGTCAATTAAATTTACAAACAGGCTTTATCGAGATACCTATATCAAAATTCAATAGTAAGCTTATCTTCTACTTCAAGTGCAAAAATTCATCTCGTAGAATTCCATATTTTTACAGAATCGTGAGTAAATTCCTTTATAATAACGAACTTTTCTAATCACTAGCTTCTTGAGTCATCCCTAATTTTTCTGACAGTCTCATCATACCAGGATTACCACTCCATGTTGTTAGCCCTCGTTCAATTTCTGGAAATCCTTAAAACAAATCCCAATCCATTCTTGTAGGCAGATGTTTTCCAATACCGTGAGACCATAATGAATCATCATAAATAACAATTCCTATTTTCTAACCAACGAGTCCTAATGTCTTCCCAATAGCGTGTGTAACAACTCAATAATTCTTTCTTCATAAACAATTTGCGAGGACATTTTCACTCAGAAAAAGACGATTCTCTGACTGTAAAAATGTTTCTAAAATTTAATTGTTTCTATATTCGTCAAAATAAGAGGGCATTATAAAAGTGTCCATCGAGGGTTTTCAGATGAATATTTTAGTTTATGAAGTATTGGTAAGTCTGTTTCACATAATTTTTCATCAAATTAACTTTCTCCTTATATAATGAGATTTGGGTTATTAAAGGCGACCTATACGCCTAAATAATTGTATAATATAGTTATTAGATGAGGACATCGTTCTCCTTGAGTTCTAAAACTCGTATGAAAATAGTGATGCCTCTGAAATTTTTCTCTAAAGGAGTTGCATTTCCTAGAGCTCATCATTCCTTTTATTTCATACTTTTATTATACCAAATAGGTTTGTGACTATTCTACAAAAGTGCCATATCACATTGATATAGCTGCTTTATATTGATTTATCGAACAAGCATCAGTTCTTCCAATCACATCATCTAATTACACTATTTTACTTATTACTCTCACTCACATCTTATTTATCACTAGATGATTGTCCTTGATAGTAATGATCTTATCATATCCAACCATCATTTTCATCTGAAATGTGATGTTCTATCAATAACTGCTCCTGAATGATTTTTGATCAAATTATTCATTTTTGAACTCTCCTCTATCCAGCGGATACAAAACTTCGTCACGAAAGCATGGTTTTCAATGCATTTTACGTGCTAACTCTAACTGTTTTAATTTCCACCAGATAGAGAATGTAATTGTTTATCATTTTAGTATGAAGCATCTCTTTTGTTGCTAAGTGTTTCATTCCTACTCTTCTTAAAATTTCAATGACTCTGCTTTCATCTATTGGACTATCAAACGTTAGATTAAACAGCAATGTTTCGTCAAATATAAATGGGTGTTGAGAAACAGAGAAAAAGTTCAATTCCTTGTTCTTGTCCATAATGATAGTACCAGATAATACCTTTGTTTCCCCTAAAATAGTTTTTAAAAAGTACTCTCCTGCAGACAGAGGTGCTTTGAATAATATCCTATCATGACTTCAAGTGAAAAATCAATATTTTTAATCAATTCATTATCTTGATATCCTACTGTAGCTTGTTTAAATTCTAAGATAAATTCTCTGCTTGTTGGTAATTCTAGCAGTTGCTCATATTCTTCGGCTTTACTATTAAGAGTTAGCACTTTATTCAATACTGATCAATTGATTGAATCACATTATATGTAGAAACAGCAGTTATTGATGGAGATACAACTCTATCAGCTGCCATATAAATAGTAAGCAAACTCTACTGTCATATATCCATTTTGAACAGAACTTATTCCCAGCATTAACGCTATCAATAATGAGCACACATATAGTAAACCAATAATTGTATTAGCGATATTCTGTTAAAATCCATCTTAAAATAATTTTTCAGATACTCCTAACTTCTCTTTCAACTTTTTGAGTACATTATTTACCACACCAAATCTTTTTCATCAACGGGCGTGCCTCTAAAAATCTGTTAAAAATCCTATATATTGATCATTGACTGCTTGCCAACGTGTCGTTCCTTTCTTTAACCATTTTGAGTTAACTTCAGGAATTAGAGCAGGTATAGCTCCCAAACTAACAAAAAGTAAGCCCACTAACACATTGATATTCATCAAAAATATAAATGTAACAACGCGCTGAAATGTACACAAAATCATAGATAAATACATTATTGATAAATTTATTTTCAATTTGCTGAACTTCACTAGTAATACTAGTGATGTAAGAACTTAGTGATTGCTGTAAATTCTCTTTTTCTAACAGAATTTACTGCATGAATATTCAACTGATAATTTACATTTTGAATAAACTTTCCTTTAAAGAGAAGCTAAAATAGAAATTTTGATAAAACAATTAACGAGTAAAATCAGCCATAAAAATACTGTGTGCATACTGCTAACAAAATCACTATTGTTCATATAATCTGTAAATTTCCCTAAAAATACGGTGCACCAATTCCATCAAGAGACATTAAAGCTAAAAATAACACAGCACTATATAAATATTCGTTTTATTACCTACTAGTATAAATCTTAAGAATCGAAACATTCTGATTCCCTCCTCTTTAATTTAGAAAATTTATATTCAACAATGCAAGTTACATTATTCTACAATAAAACTAATCAAATTTTAATTTAATTCTAATCCACTCCAATCATTTTTGTCAAAATATATTTTTACAAAAATGAGATAATTAAAATACACAATTAGTCTACAATCATTAGTAATTTCCATAAATACTATAATTAAAAAATACCTGTAACGATTACCAACCTTTTTATATGAATAACTTATATTTTTCTCATTCCTATTATTTTATTAGATTACTTCCTTAATTTACTATTCCAGTGTTCTAAATTGTGATGCAATACAATTATGATTGAGATAATCATCCAGACTTAATAAAAATCCATCACCATGTCTGCGAGTTATCTTATCGAGATGCGCTGTTGGTTCATCAAGCAATAATATCTTTTTATCACTAGCTAATGCTCTTAACAACCCTAATAAATTCCTTTCACCACCACTCAATTCAGACATGGATTCATAGAATGTAACGCTGTTGAGTTGATGGGCTAAACGACTCCATAATTCTTGCGAATAGTGGTTATTATCTTGATAGAGACCAAATAAGCTGATATTATCTTCTAACTTTGCCTTCATAAAATGCTCGTGTTGCGTTAAGTAAAAATCTGATCAACAGCTACGTATTTCTCCAGATTGTAATGGAAGTTGTTGCATGATTAACTTCAATAAGGTTGACCTACGACACCACTTTTTCCAACGATTGCATACTTATGAGGAGCATTAAATACTAAGTTAAAGATTTTTCAAAGTTCACATTATCCTGATGATAGCTCACATTGGTAATAATAATTTGAGAACCATTAATATCTGTCGTAACGGCTAATTTCTGATCCTTTTCTCCTAAATTTAAGATGATTGACAATGTTTCTTTAGAAGCATTTATTAAGTTTAAATCAATTAAGATGTTCTTTATTGGATAAATGAAATTTCTCGACATAACTAAAAAGTCGCAACAGCTGCTCCGATTGTTAGTTCGTTTTTATCAACAGATAACCGACTACTATAAATGAGGCAAGCTGTATTATGAACATGACCAGACCGTTAGCAATATTAGATAACGTTTTGATTTTTTCCATAATGGAGACGATTTTCTCTGTTTCATCCAATTGTTGTTGATGTAGTTTTTAAAAAGTTAATATGGTTTCACTGTTAATACGAGATTTCATCGAAAAATATCCGCTAATCGTTGCGAGTAAACTTCTAATCCTTCTAAAAATCTTCGTTGCTTTTATGGTGATATAAGTGCCAAATGCTTGGAAACAAAGGGTGAGCACAGCGATAAGACAATGATTACAGCAGCGACTCTCAATCCACAAAAACAATCAGTGACACAGCATAAATAACAAGACTCATACACGACTTGATAATATCTAATAAAAGGATCTAAGTACTCCTCGCTTAAAACTTCTACATCATTATTGAAGACCGATAAGTATTCTGCGATTGTCTTGGAGTTAAATGTTGTGACTGATGATGATAAAAAGAAAAATCACATAACTGACCTTTTGACAACACGATTAAATTCAACTGAAGTTTTTCCATTCATATACTTGTGATATATTGAAATAACGAGTTACATACAATTGCTAAGATATAACAAACGATTAGTTTTATCAGTGGTTCATTTCCTCACTTAACACTCTATCAAACAACACCTTTGATTTTAAATACGGTATAACAACATTGGTTTGAAGTATAAAGTACGTGAAAGAAGAGTTGAATAAAATAACATTTTTAATAATATAATAAAACCATTATTTCCCCTACTAAAGAATAGTGAATCGAAATGTTAGATAGTCTAATTTTTGAGAATGCTGTACACAATTTAATGTACTAAACACTTCTCTTATCCTTCAATCTTTTCTTATTGCTATTTTATGTAATTCCCAATATTTCAAACTTGGAAAACTTAATCGTGCATTAATAACTTCTATCGATCCCTGCTTTCTTACTAGATTGGTAAAAATTTTTCTTAAATAGACATACCCAATTACACAAAAAGAAAGTTGACTGACCTGCTAATAATAAATGAGTCCATCAAGCAACGCTTTCACCTTGAATCAAATTTTGAGTCATTTCAATCCCTAAAGAAATTGGAAGAAATCGTCCAAAATCAAAATTGCCCATTCAGGCATCATCTCATGAGGTAGTAGCACCAGTGAAAAATAATAGTGCATATGGGATAATGGAATCAAAAGATGCTGTCTTCGTATATTTTAACGTCAATGCTACTAATACTAAAGGTAAAAAGCTGAAACACTCAACAGTTGTTAATAAGAGATGATAATATACCAACCACTGAATGAAATTTGAGATTGAAAGAATGGCACTCAATACAAAGGGATACAATAGCAACTTTTTATTAGATTGACAATTAACCACACTAATGTCCTTACTATAATCAGCTGTTCGAAAGGAAATGGTTTAATAATTGGTTGATCTAAAATTCCCATTGCTTTTCCGAAGACACAGAGACTGCTGCTTCACTAATAACCAGACTCCAGCAAATACCAATACACAAATCCTACAGTAACCTTGATTCATTTTGGTTGATGTTGAACTAATAGAAACATATAGAACACAATCGTCGTAACCACAACACTCACAATATGATCCGGATAATAGGTTCGTACTTCATGTAAATATTTCCCACAATTCTGCCTTAAATAACTTCATGATGTGCTCCTCCTCTTTGACTATAGAAATAGTCTAGTGTTTCTTCAACCGTAGGGCTTAACTTCTCAATCTTGATTAAATGAGACATCAAGTTATGTTTTACTAAAAGTGAGAGTTAACTCATCAATAGTATTCCGTTTCATGTATGATTTTCCTTTTTCAATGCGACATTTGTAGCTCTTGATGAATCATTTCTCCCTCAATAACAGCTTCAAATTCTTGAGTATGCGGAACTTGTTGCAAAAGTCCTGATAATCTCCCTTATAGACAACTTCTCCTTCATCAATCACAATCACATAGTCTGCTAGTAATTCTATAATCTCTGCTTGTGTGGAGAGTAGAATAATCGTTTTGTCCTGTTCTGTTGATAATTGTTTAATTTTTGACATAGTTGCTTTGAACTTTGAAAAATCCAATCCTAAAGTTGGTTCATCTAAAAATAACACCTTTGCATTTGTCATTAATGCAATGATTAATAGGAAGCTTCTAACTTATTCCTCTAGAGTGCCACCAACTGGTTCATCAATAGCATCTCTGAGGTCAAACTCATCAATTAACGCTTAGATCTTATCATCCATATAGTCTATGGATTGTTTTGATAATCCAAGAAAGTATTCAATATTTTGTTTACCTGTTAAAAATGGATAAACATTATCGACTGACTCTAATACAGCACTTACATTTTGGTAGTAAGAATGTCCAATATCTGAGAGATTCTCTCCTTAAATAAAATGTCTCATAATCTGCACTGATCATTCCTAACATCAATTTAATTAATGTCGTTTTCCCAGCACCATTTTACCAAGAATCACCGTAATATTATTTTCTGGAATTTCAAAATATTATACAAAATTTTCTTATTATTGTATCGTTTTTCGATACCTTCACTTCAAACACCATCTTCTACCTCTCCTTAAAATAGTAATCAAAACTATCTCTATAACCTTTTTATTCAAATTTTTGAGGTTATAAATATCTATTATTTTCCCATAAAAATAAGTGTTTTTCTTGCATTATACCATTATTTAAGAATGGTAACTATTTCTAAAAAGAAGAATTTCACATGAGGATACAAATTTTCTGTAAACTCAAAAAGCACAAAACTAGAATTTCCAGTTCCATGCTTTCTATTGGTCTTTCATTCCAACAATCTCTCGCTGTCTACGATTCGCTTCTTGAGCGATGTAACTCATTACGAACTTGAATTCTTTAGCGGTAGCTTTTTCAGATAGTTCTGCAACACTTTGATTATATTTATCAATAATTTGTTGTACTTTTTCCTCATCAGTCATCTAACATTTTCCTCCAATTGTTTTTCGTATATTGCTGTGGAAGTACTAGCTGGACATTATCAGCATCAAATGTACTCGGATATATTATTTTGATAATCTTTAATAATATGTAATGTTACTTCGGATGTCGTTCTTTTTACTTTTTCAATATTTTTTCTAGCTTGGAGCATTAATAAATGTATCTTTAGGAACAACGGCCTTCTACTAATTCACGTTCTTTCGTAAAACGCCATGCAACTTGTGGATCTTGATAAACATAGAATAACGTTACACGATACCCATTTTTAATGTTCGAGATGATATTCTTTCTGCACTTAAAACTGCAAATGTTGCATCAATATAAATGAATATCCCTTATCCACTACAAATTTTAAAAAGACGATCTACTAACCATGCTGATGCCTTTTGAAATTGACTAGAGTTACTACCATCATAACCTGGGAATTGAATTCGAAAATGCATCTGCATCAATCATAATATGATTTTTATATCTATTTGCTAATCCAAGAGCAACTTCTGTCTTACCTGCTCCTGGACTACCAGCCATAAATACTGCATCAGCTCTTCACTGGAACACTATCGTGAATCAATTCAGAAATAAACTCTTCTAGTCTATTTTGTGCATATTCTAAATTCTGATCCATAGTATTCCTCCTTAAACTCTTTGTCTAAAGTATACCATTTTCCAAGCTGTTTATCAGCTATGTTAGATATCTTTATTCAGAACTTTTGCATCCACGAATGATTCTGAACAAAATATTCTTATTTAAAAACTTTACTTACATATTCTGTAATTGGTTTTAAAGTCATCAGTATTCATCATTGGATCTTCTAAAGTATCTCCTTTACGTAATCCTATAATTTCTATTTTACTCTTAGAGTGATTTTTCTCTATTAATTCTTCAGCTAAAGCTTTAATACTCAACACTTTTTCCAATTGATAATGTATAAACTTCTGGAATTAGAACATGGTTATAAAAATCATCCCATCCACGAATAAAGTCTTCTTTTCTTGTTGCAGTTTTTGTAATTCTCTCATCTGTTAAAGGAAGAGGTTTATTTTTCTTTCGAGAGTTTATCAAACACATGATAGACTGAACCATTACTTTCAATCACAAATGGAAAACGTAACGATTGAATCAAACAAATTTCTTTCTTCTCACTTAATTTCTTTAAATATTGTTTCTACTTCTAGTTTTGTTTCCAAACTGATTATGTGGTTTATATGCTTCATCACTTGAGATAAATATAACTCTTTCCTTTACAAAAGGTAATATTGACTCTAAAAACACTTTTTGTTTGCAAAAACATTTTTTTGAATAATAATAGTCAACAAAGTCTTCACAAAAATTTGTCATCTTCAATGATGCTCCATGAATTAAAATATCTGGTTGAATTGTTCAATATATTTCAAACAATCTTGCGAAGTAAAATCCATTGGTACTGGATAAAATACTGATGAATTTATCCTTTTTACTCATAATTGCTAACTGTGTTTCTTGATAATCAACACCATAAACTATTGCATCATTTTCCTATAAAATAATTTACTAATGCTTCCCAACGGTTCCACAAACACCTGTTATGAACACTTTTTCTTCATAATTCACTCTCCTAACTTGTGAGTAATTTACCATATTTATCTAATTCTGTAAGTTTAAAAGTTCAACGAAAACTTATACAAAA
>BNJS01003053.1_pt1 | contig 80988 bp, 98 predicted proteins | sample 8540461 | NCBI WGS metagenome assembly BNJS01 (sample SAMD00202454, study PRJDB9452) | human saliva metagenome | isolation source: human saliva | place: Japan
AAACAATAAAACTTCGGCATGAAGAATATACAGCATATACAAGAAAGAATTCTAAAATCAGGCATCAAGAATCCGAAATAGCGGTACTCGCATCTGGGGGTAGATGGTAGTGCCGTAGTCTCTATACTGTATGACCTCGGATACCGTCTGCCCTCGTTCAAATAACGCTGAAATACAATCTTCCTTTAGAAATCATTTCCTACATGATGAGTATTGGGGCATGTCGTACATTATCTCCATTGATACAGTAAAACAAGGTTTGACACTAACCCCGATATGATGTGTAAAATAAACTCATGGTTTGAATTCAATGAGAAAGTCGGATATCAGTATGATTTTATAGCTACAGGACATTATACCTTCTGACCTATGAATGATATTCTACCGCACCAGATCGGTAAAGAGCCAAAACAGACTGGCTCCAAATTAACTACGCAGGTTCAGAAACTATTATTTCCTGCAGGGCTCACTAAAACAGAGTGAGAGGAGGCTTGCTACAAAAGTCCAACTCCCAAGTGCACAACACCAAAAGGACAACCAAGGCATTTGCTTTCTCAGCAAGATAAACTACAATGAGTTTATAGAAAGAGCATTAGGCACTAAACCTGGACGTATTATTGAGAAAGAAACAGGGAAAACGATTGGGACACACAAAAAGGCTATTGGTTTCACACCATTGGACTGACACAAAGGCTTAGGTCTAAGTGGGGTCCTTGGTTTTGTCGTTAAAGGAACATCAAGCGTATATATCATACTTGTAAGCCGCAGTTACGACCTCAAGACCAGTATGGGCAGCATATCCAAATGGCAGAACTTAATAACATCAGCCAATCTCTTGGGCTTACCTTGGCATCAATGATGAAACTACTTCAATAGAGATATGCTTCAAAATTAGACATACCCTAGTTTCTCGTGGTTCTCTTCGATATAATGCAGAGAAATCTCGATACAGACTTGATAGCCAAATGCCTATTCGAGGAATTGCGCCCGGACAATATGCTGTCATATATGATATAGACCACAATATTTTGCTTTGGTAGTGGTATGATTATAAAAGGATATTAGAGAACTCCAAACGCGCAAATTATAAAAACTTAAAAGCTAATCAGACTTCTAGAGTAAACTTGAGGCTGTGCATGTACAAATAGGACTCACTACCTTTATGGTAAATATCCATCAATTACAAATGATTAGCTATGAACAAGAGCGCATAGAACTTCTCAGGGACGTGCAGATATTACCACGGAAGAAGATAGTCCTTTTGAAGAAGACTTAGTGTCTGCAACAGTTTAGACCTTCGCAAAGAGTTGGAAGCTTAAGCATTGGTTTTTGGACTTACGAACAGATTTGGGTAGGTTCACACTATAGCAGCAAGAACTATTTTACAACAGATAGAAAGAGGAAGGTAAGCAACTCAACCTAGAAAACTTACTACCTAAAGACAATACCCCTCTATCTCTTAAGAGCTCTCCTTCACAATCGTCACCTCAAGGACGGAGGGACTTTTGGAAGTTTTAAAGCTCTTGTACAAAAGTATCGCCAATCTAAGTAATCCTAATTGTATAAAGTGCTGTTTTTCTATCCTCATTTTTGGGGACATAAAAATTCGTCAATAATTTAGTATCTTTGTTGGTAGATATATATGAATAACCTCATTTAAACTATAGAATAGTATATGAAGAAAGTAGTAATGGTCGCAACAGCTCTCGCACTAGTCATGGGGCTAGGATCATGTAAGAGCAAAAGAGTGCTTATCGTAGGAGGCTTATGAAGAAGGCTAAGCAACAGTGATCATAGCTCAAAGCTGCAGCAAAGACTGTAGTTTACGAAGAAACTCCAGCTCAAAGGCTATTGAAACTCCTACTCCTCCAGCACCAGTTCGCAGAGAACGATGTTTCTACTTATGAAGGAGATACTGAATACCTCGAGCGTTATAGCGTGGTGTCAGTAGTTTCAGAATCCTACTAACGCTCGTGCACTTCGTGAAAATGACAAACAAGGGCTACAATGCAGTTCTTGCTAAGAATGAAGTGGGCATGCTACGAGTTATTGTCTAGTTTCTCAACAAAGGGAAGAAGCTATTAGCTAGCCGTGAAAGCTGTAAAATCTCAGCTTTCCGCTCCAGACTTCAAAGATGCTTGGATTTTAGAGAACGAGTAAATGAACATCCTCCAGGAACATTCTCTCGAGACTTAAATACATTTGGAATACCAGCTACAGCGGCTTGGTATATCTCGCATATGAAAGCAAGGACGAGCTGTATAAACTTCTCACGACGAATACTTCCAGGAGTGTAAATGTATCCATATTGGTGAGGGAGTAATCTCTCTTCCTCACCAATTTTCATAACGTGTTCTGAAATCTTTTATCAAAAGGTATTTCTTGTATCAATGATTCTGAAAATGAGGTACTACTTCGTGTGGGTGCAGGAGAATTATGGGATGATTTTGTAGCTTGTGCGTACAAAACAAGTACTATAGTGCTGAAAATCTATCAGCTATACCTGGTCAAGTGAGACTGCAGCCATACAAAACATTGGAGCCTATGGAGTAGGAGCAAACTCTTATCCAAGAGGTTGAGCTATACATCGAGGACTAGAGGTCAGTTTTTCACCCACAAGGAATGCCACTATGCCTACTCGCTACAGCATGTTTAAGGATGCAGATTACTCTGACTGGATCATTACCTCAGTAACCTTTAAGCTCAAAAAGACTGCAGATTTGAATATTTCCTACGCTGGTATTAAGGATTATCTTGATAAGCATAATCTCTTGATTTAGATAACCTTAGAAAAGCAATTATCAGTATTAGAGCGTCGAAGTTACCAGACGTCAGGTACTGGAAATGCCGGTAGAACTTCTTCAAGAGACCAATCGTATCTGAAGAAGTTGCAACAAACCTACTCAAGACAGTATCCTCAAATGCCCGTATATCCCTTAGGAGAAGGACAGAAAAAGCTATCTGCTGGTTGGTTAATTGAGCAATGTGAGCAGGGATACCGAGAGGAGAAGCTGGTGTTTACGAGAGCAAGCTCTTATACTCGTTAATCATGGAGGAGCAACAGGCTCTGATATTGCAGCCACTTACTAAAATACAAACTCAAGTCAAAGAAAAGTTTGATATAAAGATTGAACCTGAAGTTCTCTATATCAGCTAATTTCAGTGAAGATGAATCTTATTCTACTAGGAACAGGTACAAGTACAGGTATTCCTGAGGTTGGTTGCAACTGCATGCACTGCCAAAGCTCAGATCCTAGAGATAGCGCCTGCGCACTTCTGCCCCTACTCATTTCGCAGTCCGGAACACACATACTTATTGACTGTGGTCCAGACTTCCGACAACAAGCAAATCATATTGGACTTGAACACATAGACGCAGTTGTCCTTACACACGAACACTACGACCATGTATATGGTCTTGATGACCTTCGAACGTGCATGGCATAAAAGAAATCTATCTGTGGACAAATGCATATGTTCTTGATGACTGTTCGCAATAGAATGCACTATGTTTTAGCTAACCCTTATCCTGGGACACCCAAGCTTTCTCTAAATGAGGTTAAAAATGGCGAAGTCCTCAAAAATAAAAGATATTGAGGTTACTCCGCTTTTGGTGATACATGGCAAGTTACCCATCTTCGGATATAGGTTTCACCAAAGTAGGAACAGAACACAAAGACATCTGCTATATCACAGACATGAGAGTCTGCCGATAAGTGTGAATTTAGTAAGATTGACAACTCAAGGTTTTTGGTTATCAACGCTTTTGCGCTACCAACGCGACACCCATCTCACCAAAACGTTATAGATGCTGCTTAATCTTTTGAATACGCTTGAGTCAAGCCTGAACGCACTATCCTTACGCACCCTATCTCACCATGCTCCTTGTTATAAAGAGTTAGTTCAACTTCTTCCAAAGATGGTTCTCATCCTCCTGGGTATGACTTTGCATGTATTGAAGTTGGTAAAGAGATTGAAATACACCCTTTCATTCCTAATCATGAACTAATGCCTACGTGGCATATCCTCTTGACTTATAGTGCTGAAATCTGAGGCTCTTCTGAAGAACGCCTCTTGGGTTGATTAGTGCCTCAAATGATGGCAGCAGAGCAACTCTCGATATGCAGTTTGCAGTGAAAAAGATGCTTTTCTGGGGATCTTGAAGAATTGAAAGCTTGTGTCATCAAGGTCACTACATTTAATGGTAGGTTTGTATCTGTATGCAAGTTCAAGATATCGACAAATGCATTCGAGGGACTTCAAGCCGAGAAGGACTAATGATAGTCTTAAGTTGGAGCTATCTCTAGGGGGTTAATGCTCCTAAATGAGCATCAGGCTGATGACCATGCAAGACTTCTGTGAAGGTAAAAATCAAGACATTACAGTTGTCAAACATTTTTCTATCAGGCATCATTTATTCTGAAATACAACGCTTGATAAGAGCATTTATAAAAGGCTCTCTTAGCCCTATAAACAAATAAAAACAAAATGAACGAGACAATCTAACAACTCCATCGCTACTATTTTTCAGCGATTTCACTTATATTACTTGCATATACCAATCGTTTTCTTTCTTGTGCAAGTGTCGTACGCTCTCTGAACGAAGTACCAGAAAACCCTGATAAAGACCCTACGACGTTAAATCAAATCCGCAACTTCGTACTGCGTTTACGTCTCATTCGTGCGATGCAAACACTTGGGGCAGGAAGTTTGATCTTTTTGCCTTACCGCAATGTTCCTTTACTTTATCAATCTAACTCTACCTGCTGAAATTTTCTTTGGCATAGGTATGATTGTGCTTGCGTGCTCTCTAGGACTTTGCATTTGGGAGGTACAAATCTCTGCGGAGCGATTAGCCTACATCTCGCAGAATATTCGTCGACGTCAGCGTGAGCAGGATCCCATTCATGGGAAATGCGCTAGAGACGTAATGCGAATAGAGAAGGTGAAAAGTCTTGGAAGACAGAATACTCGCAGAACCGAGAAGAGCAACGTAAGGAGAAAGCAAAGAAGAGAAGAGCGCAAAGCTAAAGAGCGTCAACAGCAAGCGGTGAAACAAGCAAGAAAGAAAGCAGATATATGCAAACTCCTAAAACAGGGAGAAAACTGAAGAGCGTAAACAAGAGAAACAGCAAAAGCAACAAGTAAACAATAACAACTCTAAGCAAGAACAACAAGCTCAAAAGAAGCAAGAACGCAGAGCAAAAGGTCAAAGCAACTCAGCCTAATGTCAAGCCGAAGTAATAAGATAGTGGCAAGAAGAAAAGACTCAAGCTGACAAAACGGATGATACTCAAAGGGCAAAATCGCAGGGATACTGCTCACTAGGTTTAATAACAAAACGAACAAAAACAACCAGCCTCCAGTAAGAGAAGAGCGTAAAAAGCAACACAAGCTCAGAAATAACATCTACTGAAGACTCAAAAATGAGGCAGAAGTTAAAGTAGAGCCAGCTAAAAGGCACTAATTCAGACTCGACTCAGCAAGCGAAAGTTATAGAACAAACGATTAACTTGGCCTAAGAAAGAAGAAAAAGTTGAGCAAACACAACCTTCGCCTAGAGCCTAAGCAAGCGAGCGCAAGATTTTTGCAAATCGTAAGCTAAAAAGAAGATAAGGCTAATGAAGAAGTCAGCTCCTAAGCCATGAGTCGCTATCAATTAAGACAGACACTCAAGCAACAAGAGCAGAATAACTCTCTACAGAAGCTTAATACCATAAGTAAGAAAGAAATTAAACTATAGACCTACATAATATGACTAAAGTAGATGTGCTCCTGGAAGGCCTGCAATGGGAGAGACGAGGTAAGGAAGATTGTTGATGTCCTTACACCTAAATATGATGTGAGTAGCTCGTTTTCAGGAGGGTCCTAATGCTGGACATACATTAGAGTTTTAATGGTGAAAAAGTATGTTCTTCGTTCTATTCCATCTGGAACTATTTCAGGGAAACAAACTGAATGTCATTGCTAGCAGAGTTGTCCCTAGAGCTAACCTTGTTATCAATGAGGCAAACCAACTTGCGAAAGTGGACGACCTTAAGTCTCGCCTCGTCATCTCTGGAAGCTCATCTTATTGTGCCTACACGCAGACTTCTGAGATGCAGCCTAACGGCAAGCCAAATAGGAGATGCAAAGTAGGAACTACTGAGTAAAGGTGTGGTCCTACCTATACAGATAAGATTAGTCGCTATGGTCTACGTGTTGGAGACTGAGGCACGATTTTACTAATAAGTACGCAGCTGCAAAAGAGCTCACCACCTAAAAGATGTTGGAAGTCTCAATTATCAACAGAACAACTTCAGAAGCTGAAGCAGCTTGGCTCAAGGCTATCGAAGAGCTAAAGACACTTTACATTTGTGAACGGCGAAGAACTAATCAATAACTACGAAGGAAGACAAAAAGCATACTCATGGAAGGTGCTCAGGTTCGTTGTAGATATAGACTTTTGGGTCCTATCCATCTCGTAACGAGTAGCAATACGATTAGTGCTGGTTGTTGTACCGGCTTGGTGTGCCTCACCAATATAGGCGAAGTTTATGGTATCTTCAAAGCATATTGCACGCGTGTAGACGCGGGTCCTTTCCTACAGAACTATTTGATGAAAGCGGGAGATGCTCTTTGTTCTTTGGGTCACGAATTTGGTTCTGTTACTGGTCGCAAGCGTCGTTGTGGGTGGCTTGACCTTGTAGCACTTCGATATACATCTATAGCTTAATAGGGTGCTACTAAGCATCATGATGAAAAGCGATGATGGACACCTTTGAAGAAATAAAGGTTTGTATCGGATACGAACATGAAGGACAGGTAAGTACTGCTTTTCCATTCGAACTTAGCGATGCTTATAAGCCCGTTTATAAGACTTTCAAGGCTGGAAAAACAGATACTAGCAGAGTGTACTAATGCGGAGGATCTTCTGAGGAACTTAAGCAGTACATTTCATTTTATCGAAGAAACAGTGGTGTTCCTGTTGTTTTTGTTTCCAGTTGGACCTGATGAGAGGCAAACAATTCTACGCGCTCCTTTAATAGAACGAATAAATATTAAATCTGTATCCCCACCCTATATTTCCGTTATGATTGGGATTTTATTCTCAATAAATATTACCTCTATGAGTATGCGTTTATACCGGCAATGTTTGCTGTCGCCTCTCTAATTATGGCCGCTACGCCTCACAGAGCTCTAGCTTATCAGGTGAATCCTTTTTGCTTTGCCTGAACTGGGTGAGGCAATACTTACCCTGGAGCTAATGCTCCTTCCAATAATTACAACTTAGTCCGGACAATGTGTTGGGGCTGGGATAGGTGCAGGTTACTTCTGTCCTGGTACAACCATTACGGGTTTTAGCCATACACACCTAAGTGGAACTGGAGCAGAGATCTGCTGATATCAGTTTCATGCCGACAATTCGTCCTCTTCTTCAGAAGGAGCACGTATCTATGCGCCTGTAAAACATAATGAAAGAAAGAGCTCACGCAGGATATTATGTAGTTAAACTGCAAACCCCTACGACATTACGGTGGAGCTTACGGCTACAGAGCGTATCGAGGTACCAAAAGTATACCTTCAACCGTGCAAGTGATTCTGCTCATCTATCTCAATCTAGACAAAGCAACCAATTGGGATGGGACAGCATAGCTCAAACATTAAGCAAGTAGCAATCAGCTTATCGGATATCGCAAAAGAAAGTGACGGCTGGGCTAGAAACCAAGGTATCTACTTCTTTTCTCGCTTAAGTCAAGCACCATAAAGTATTGGTTATGATAGTATCCCTCATTTACCATCCAAACACAAAAAGTTAGAAGGTTGGGGATATATCCTTTAAGCTCCATTATCAAGTTAAGGCTGGGGATACTTTGCTAATTGAAACAGCTATATCTGGTGTAAGCGAAGAGGGTGCACAGATGAACCTACATACGAAGGGCATTTCAACTCTTTTTCTCGAGTATCGTAACTATGCCGAAAGTCGTTGGAATAAGCAACTAGGGACTATTCAGCTAGACTCATCTACACCTGAAGACATATCCAAGATTTTCTATACAGCCCTATATCATGCTCAACTTTTGCCCAACACTTTACAATGACGCTGATGGCTCGGTATTTGGGGGCAGACCGCAAACCACATCATACGCGCTCAGCTAATTATAGTACTTTCTCTCTATGGGATACTTATCGTACGGCTCACCCCTTATATAATATCTCTTCCTAAAGAGAATGGAGATATAATGCAATCTCTCATTTCCTTTGGAGCTCAAAACAACGATATTCTACCCGTGTGGAATATGTGGGCGAGTGAAACAGACATGATGATTGGTCATCATTCTCTTCCAGTTATCGCTGGGGCTCTCAGAGCTGGAACTTATCAAGTTACGGACAAAGAACAGCTGAAAATAGTGCTTAGTACCGTCAATAGAACCAATTACAGAGGCATGGATGAATATCGTCGTCTTGGTTATGTCCTGCAGATAAACACAAAGAAAGCCTATCTCTCACGATGGAATACGCTTATGATGATTGGGCTGCTGCACGCATCTTACAATTTTAGGCTACGAAGAAAGGCAAAGAAGTTTGCTACGAGCGCAGCCACAACTACCGCAATCTTTGGAATGCGTCATTAGGATACTTTGCTCCTCGACTCAGTGATGGCTCTTTCAAAAGGTTTTTAATCCTTTGCTTATACTGATGATGTAACTGAAAGTAACGCCTATCAATATCTAGTGGAGTGCTCAGCATGAGCCAGATAGTCTTATCAAGCTTATGGGGAGGACGTGAGCTTTTGCTGGAAAGATTAGATAAGTTCTTTAGCGATAAAACTCCTCACAGAATCAAAGGCCCACTCTACAGGTATGATTGGGCAGTATGCTCACGGTAATGAACAGTCACCATGTCCCCTACCTTTATCATTATGCCAATAAGCCTTGGAAAACAGCAGACTATACACACCAAATCATGCGTTCTCTATATACCTCTAGTCCTAGTGGACTTTGTGGCAATGAGGACTGTGGACAGATGTCTGCTTGGTATGTAGCTAGTGCTATTGGTCTATATCCATGAAGACGGTGCAAACAAGTTTCTAATTAGTTCTCCAATAGTCTCATCTGCTACTATACAGCTTGCCGATAAGAAGACCTTCACGATTAAAGCTAATAATCTAAGCCTTAAGAATAAATATATTAAGAGCGTCAAGCTTAATAGCAAACCTTGGAATAAAGGCTAGCCTAGATATCAAAGATATCCAAGCTGGAGGAGTACTCGAGCTTGAGATGATAATACACCTGGCATTACTTGGTATCCAAGATTTATAGCTAATCTCAATAACCATCTCCACTTATTCACAATAAGTGAGAGATACCTCAAACACTTGACATAAGCGCCCTAAAGTGGTACTACTTTTAGGGGCGGCTTTACTGCAATATAACAATCTTAAAATATGAGAATGACTAACACTAAAAGATAAAGACTTTTCCTATTCTCAAAACCTCAGCGAAGTCTGTACAAACTACGTGTAGTCTGCACAAACTTCAGCTGTGGTTTTGATACAGACTTCAACCGTGTGCTGCAGAATTTACTAGTAGACTACCTTTATCTTAAACTACCATTCTATTTTACACCTTCCCTTGTTATAACTTAGTGCCTAGAGTGAACAAGAAAGGACTTTTAAAGGCTTTCTATTAATATGGAAAATATAGTTTTTAAGCCGATTACACTTGAAGACAGGAAATAATTCAAGTACACTCTTCATGGAGCATCGCAAATATGCGATTTATCATTTTCCAATCTTTATGGCTGGAGCGACCGCTATCAAACGAGTTGGGCTATAGTAGCAGATAGTCTTGCTATCCGCTTTCAACCAACGACACATAAATCACCCCTGCTTATCTTATGCCAGTCTGTGGTTGTACTAAAGAGTTTAAGACCGTTATACATCAACTAACCAAATTAGTCTAGACAATGGTTTCCCCTTATTCTGATGGGAATATCTCCGACTTGTCGTGATATTATTGACCAATTCTCAGAAGGGACATTTGAGTATATCCACGATATGGGAGCTGAGGACTATGTATATCTTCGAGAAAAGATGGTTTCTCTTTCGGGAAAGCATCTCCAACCTAAACGACCATATCAACAAGTTTGAGAAGTTATGTCCAGAATACCAATTTGAGAAATAACTGACGCTAATCTAGAAGAATGTTTAGCACTTGGTCAAGATTGGATTTAGAACACAAGGAAGTTGATAGTAGTAGACTTGCAGAGCAAAGATGATGAGAAATGCCTTCGTCATAGAGAGAACTGAGGCTACTCACTGGAGCTTTACGCGTAGACGGCAAGATTATTGCATTCACCTTTGGTAGCCCTATCAATCAAGATACCTTTGATATTCATGTTGAAAAAGCTGACATCAGTTACGAAAGGGGCTTTTGCAATGATTAATCGGGGAGTTTGCTAGCGCTACAGAGCAATATACCTACGCATCAATAGAGAAGAAGATTTGGGGCTAGAAGGCTTACGTAAAAAGCAAGCTCAGCTATAAAACCTGAACTCATGCTGATTAAAGACGTTGCAGTCCTCAGACATTAAAGGAATATATTACCTTTGTGCAATTAAATCAATGTCATGAGCAGTATTTATCACTCCTCCAGCATATCCTAACTGAAGGAACTCAGAAAAGCGATAGGACTGGCACTGGGACAAATTAGCACATTTGGATATCAGATGCGCTTTGACCTCAGTGAAGGCTTTCTCTCATTACGACTAAAAGCACCATCTAAAAAGCATTATCCACGAACTTCTTTGGTTTCTCAAAGAGACACAAACGTTGCATATCTACAGGAGCATGGCGTACGTATTTGGAACGAATGGGCTGATGAGCATGGCGATCTTGGTCCTGTATATGGTGCACAATGGAGACGTTGGAAAGGATATGGGGGCGAGACTATTGACCAAATTAAAGAGGTCATAGAGGAGATTAAGCACAATCCAGATAGTCGTCGCTTAATCGTGACAGCTTGGAATGTGGCAGAAATCAGTGATATGGCACTAGCTCCCTGTCATTGCTTGATGCAGTTTTATGTATCAGAAGGCAGACTAAGCCTGCAACTCTATCAGCGGAGTGCAGATGTATTCCTAGAGTACCCTTCAACATTCTTCCCTATGCTCTACTCCTCATGATGATAGCTCAAGTAACTGGTCTTGAAGTTGGGGAGTTTATCCATAAAGCTTCGGAGATGTTCATATTTATCTTAATCACCTTGAGCAAGTAAAAAGAACAACTCAGTGAGCACCACGCAAGCTCCTAAGATGCGTATCAACCCTGAAGTCAAAAGTATCAATGACTTCAAGTTTGAAGACTTTAGTCTCGAAGATTACGACCCACACCCACATATAGCAGGGCAGGTTTCTATCTAATCAATATCTTTCCTATTAGTATGAAAAATCTCACTAATCGTAGCAGTTGCTGAGGACAGAGCCATCGGAGATAAAGGTAACTTATTATGGCATTTATCTTCGGACCTTAAACGCTTTAAAGCTATAACAACAGGTCATACCATTATTATGGGGCGCAAAACATACGATTCTCTCCCCAATGGGGCACTCCCTAATAGGAGAAACATCATTATTAGTAGGCAACTAAAAAGTTTGAAAGATGCCGAAGTCTATCCAGATATTGATGAAGCTCTAAAGGCTACATCCGATGAGGATATAGTCTATATTATTGGAGGTGGAGAAATCTACAAAAACATTTCCTCTTGCTGATGAACTTCATATAACCCTAGTCCATAGATCCTACCCCCGAGCAGATACACAGCTTCCCTGAGTGAAACTTACAGACTGGAATATACTGAAACAAGAACAAATTGGTCAAGATGAAAAGAATGAACTTGACTCTGTATACTATCATTTAACTAGAAAATAGATTCTAATTATGCAAAAAGCCTAGCATCCCTAAAGGAATGAGGATTTCGGGTCAGTAGAAATAGCTCGACGCAACTATATATTCAATACAATACGCTCTGTTTATGCCCTCTATGGATATCAACAAATAGAAACTCCTACAATGGAGAATCTATCAACCTTAATGGGTAAGTACGGAGAAGAAGGAGATAAACTTCTCTTCAAGGTTCTTAACTCGGGTGATTATCTAAAAGGAATAGATGACGCAGAGCTAGTGCAACACAATACCCTCAAACTTGCTAATAAGCTCAGTGAAAAGGACTACGTTATGATTTGACTGTTCCCTTTGCTCGCTATGTAGTTATGCATAAGGAAGAATTAAGTTTTCCTTTCCGTCGCTATCAAATCCAACCAGTATGGCGTGCTGATAGACCTCAGAAAGGTCGCTATCGTGAATTCTATCAGTGCGATGCAGACATAATCGGTTCAACATCTCTAATTAATGAAGTTGAACTTATTCAGATTATAAATGAAGTATTCCTTCAGCTGGGCATACGTACACGTATTCTTCTAAACAACCGCAAGGTACTTGCAGGTATTGCAGAGTCTATTGGTGCAGAAGAGCAACTAATTGATATCACGACAGCCATAGACAAGCTCGATAAAAATCGGACTAGACAAAGTACGCTTAGAACTACAATCTAAAGGGCTTTACAGATAGCCAACTTGAACGTCTTGAACCAATACTACTTTTTACAAGGCAGTAACGAAGAAAAGCTAAATTGGCTTGCTGATTATTTCTCTCAAAGTACAAGTGCTAGCAGAAATAGACTTACTTGGCGTAGAAGAATTACGCTACATTATCAAGAATACAACCTCCCTAGAACTAAACACGGAGTTTGCATTGACCTTAAGCAGCTGAGGGACTATCATACTATACTGGTGCAATTCTAGAAGTAAAGGCTTTGGATGCTCAAATCAGCAGTATCTCTGGAGGAGGTCGCTATGATAACCTAACAGGTATCTTCGGGCTAGAGGTATGAGTGGTGTCAGGTATTTCTTTTGGAGCAGACCAGTATCTACGATGTTTTGGCAGAGCTAGATTTATTCCCTAAAGAACTAACAACGCCACAGACCTCATGTTCGTCAACTTCGGAGAGACAGAGCTAATAAAGCTTATTCCTTTGGTTGCTCGCTTACGCAAGGCTGGTATTCGTACAGAACTATATCCTGATGCAGTAAAAATCAAAAGCAAATGACTTATGCGAATAACTGCGGGATAGCTTTTGTCGCTCTCATCGGGAGAAGACGAAATCAAGAATAACACCATCACAGTAAAGAATATGACCACGGGAGGAACAGCATACTCTCACAGAAATGGAGGCTCGTTGAGCAACTGAAGAGAGTTTCCTGGCATAATCAACTGTGTAAAATTACTGGAACAAATAGATAATCCTCAAGACTTAAAAACTCAAGATTGAAGAACTACCTCAGCTATGTACTGAGATTCGTACCTTCCTTCTAGAGTCTCTATCTGTTAATCCTGGACATCTGAGGGAGTAACCTGGGTGTCGTAGAGCTAACAGTAGTAATGCGATTACGTGTACAACACCCTACGATAAAAATCGTTTGGGATGTTGGACATCAAAGCTTATATCCATAAGATTTTTGACAGGGGCGTCGTAAGCAATTTGATACGCTCCGAAAAGATGGATTAGCTGGGTTTCCCCATCTGGCGAAAGCGAATACGATACCTACTGCGGGCACGCATCTGACTCCATTGGTGCGGCTATTGGAATAGCTGTAGCGGCTAAAGCCAAAGGGAAGATAGAAAAGTCGTTGCCGTTATCAGTGATGGCTCTATGACTGGAGGAATGGCTTTTGAAGGACTTAATAATGCCATCTTCATTTGATAATGGTTGCTTATTATCCTCAATGACATAATATTTCCATAGATAGAAATGTAGGAGGCTTAAATAAATATATGGTTAAAACTGCTTACTAGTCATACCTATAACCCTACAGAGAGCCTGTACAAGAGGGCTTACGCAAGCTTAAAGTTTTTGGGAAAGATGCTCCTGAGAGACTTACAGGTATCAACAACAAACTAAAAAGCACTGTGCGAGGCAAAAACACCATCTTCGATAGAACACAGTTACGCTACCTTGGTCCTGTCGATGGACACAATGTTATCGAACTTGCATATCGCTTCAAGATATCAAAAGATACTTTCAGGACCTAAAGCTTTTTGCACATCAGCACAATAAGGTAGGGATACAGCCATGCAGAGACGCACCTACGGTATGGCATGCTCCGGGAAATTTGATGTAAATACGGGAGAACACCCTGGTATTGCTAAGGACAACCTACTCCCCAAAAATTTCAAGATGTCTTTGGACATACACTTGTAGAGTTAGCGGCACAAGATGAGCGTATAGTTGGGATTACTCCTGCTATGCCCTGGTGGCTGCTCTATGAATATGCTGATGAAAGCTTTCCAAAAGAGCTTACGATGTTGGCATTGCTGAAAGAACATGCCGTAACTTTCGCATCGGGACTAGCGACGCAAGGGATTAATTCCATTCGCAATATATACTCAACCTTCATGCAACGAGCTTATGACCAGCTTATTCATGATGTTTGCCCTTCAAGGACTAAGGTTATATTTTGCCTGGACCGAGCGGGCTTGGTTGGAGAAGATGGAGCTACGCACGCAAGGGCGTTTGATATTGCATACTTACGAACAATCCCCCAATATGAGCGTTTGCGCTCCTATGGACGAGTTCAACTTCGCCATTTGAGTGTATTCCAGCCTACAAAGGTTGGGATGGAGCTATCGCAATACGCTATCCTAGAAATGGCTCCGTTGTAAACTGGCAATGCCCTATGGAGCATATCCGTTTGGAAAAGGACGTATACTCTCTGAAGGAGAAAAGGTTTGTGTTCTTTCCATCGGTCCTATAGGTGTAAACATTCAGTCTGTTGTGAGCAACTAGCTAACGAGGGTACATTCATATTGGTCATGCAGATATGGTTTTCATAAACCTCTAGATACAGAACTTCTTGATAATATCCTCCAGAGATACCAATGACAATCATTACGGTTGAAGAAGGTACACTAATCGGAGGGATGGGCTCTGCAATTACTGACTATATTATAGATAATCATCACTTAACCATAAAGTTTTTCAGATTAGGAATACCGACAACTTTATTCCTCATACTACCCCAAAAGGAACAAAAGAGAAATGTGTGGTCTTGATGATTTAAGTATCTACGAATGTTGTAAAAAGCTTTCAGACTCTAATACATGTTAGGTAGATTATAGAAATTATCATTGCTGGTGCTGGTGAAGTAGGCGTTCATTTGAGCTCAAATGCTTGCTCATGAGGGAGCAAAATATCGTGCTGATGGACACTGATGCCAAACGACTAGATGAGTAAAGGTTCTATGAGCTCTCGTCGTCGCAGGCAATCCCTTACTCATTGAGACCAAGGGCTGCTTACGTACAGGGCTGATTTGTTGTTACACAGACCAATCGCTAACATGATTGCCTGCTCGCATAGCCAAGCTAGTTGGGGCGAAAACACGTATAGCTCGAGTCAATAATCCAGGTATCTAGAAGCTGAATATGGCGAAGTATGTGCTCGTTTTGGTATTGACCAAACAATTTATCCAGAAGAACTTGCGGCTCAAGAAATCGCGTCAAGTACTCTTAACCCTTAGGGCTAGACAGTACATTGAACTATTTAATGGGTCTGTTATTCTAGTTGGGGTAAAAGTTCGTGATGGCGCACCCATCGTTGGTAAGTATCTTCATAGAACTAAAAGAGCGACCAGTTAGATGGCGGGAAGTTCTATCATATTGTGAGCGATAAAACGAGATTTAGAAACCATTATTCCCTAATGGTGAGTACTCAAATCATGCACAACGACTTGGTTTACTTCACATGCACAGCTGATCAAGTTGATAAAATCCGCGAATTAACGGAAACGCTTGGTTCGATTAAAGAAGATGGTCATCATGGGGGAAGTCGCGTTTGCCAAACAAACGATTAAGCGCATTCCTCCCACATCAAAATATGTGTTATTATTGATAGTGACAAAGAAAAGTGCGCTCGATTATCACAGGAACTGCACCAGCATGTATCTGTTTTTCATGGCGATGGACGTGACCCTGAAAGTGATTGGAAAGTTGCGGTTAAATGATGCTCAGTCTTTGTTGCCTTAACCGAGCATATGAGCTAATATATTGGCTTGCTTAGGCGAAACGTTTCCAGTATCTTCAAGACAATAGCTAAAGAAGAAAATATTGACTACATGCCACTTGCATATCGCTTAGATGTTGGTACTCCTAATCAATAAAAAGCAATTAGCGGCGGGGCATATCTATCGTATCTTCTTGGTCAAAGCAATGGGTTATCTTGTATTTCTCCCTATGGTCAATGCAAGTTGCAGAGTTCGTTCGAACGTCAATCTCACTCATAGGCAAACGCGTTAAAGATCTTGAGCCTTCCTCGTAATCTCACCTTTGGTGGTATGCTCCACAACAGTACCTCAAATGATAAACGGTGAAACAGTCATGAGGAGTTTGCTCGTGTGATAGTCTTCTATCATGATGCATCAAACTTGGAACGACTCGAAATTTGTCCACTCAAGAGCTTGATAGTATTCGCAAAATTCACACATTTTATCGTTGGTGTCATCGGTAAAAATGTGTTTATTTAATGCCTATCACTATTCTTTGTCTACTATCTCTGTATACTATGGAGTCTGCCCTCCCTTTGGCGTAGGGACACTTGCATTTTTGACCATTGAGTGCATTTTGCCAACTTCTGAGAAAGAACCGCACAGACATTTTCAGAATAGGTCGTGAGAGGAAGTGTACTATCGCGTAACCATTACATGGCTTGCTGTCTACTAGGGCCATTCCTTTTGCCCTTCTTAAGACAGGCATAATGGGCGGCTCGCTCAACGCTCAGTTTACGATATCAGGGTTGATACTACCACAGGGCGCTGCAGCTTGCTGCGACATGAAAGTCGGTGAGGACTCATGCTGGCGAGCTCTGCTACAATGGCAGGAGGTCTCGTGTATCGTTTTTCACCGTGCATTGATGGGCTCTTCTGGAGGAACTAGCCATATTTTCTAATGGAAACGATGAGGAATAGACCCACGTCTACCCAAGATATCAGATGTAGCCAAGAGACTCTATCTGCTCATATCTCGAGACAGCCCCTTTTCCATTCATATGGCTGGGTCTATGGGGCTTTTGACTCTATCTGCCATGCTTGTACAGTAGTACTCTACGGGAGGATCTGCGATGCACTTCGAGGGGTATCCTATTTTAATGGCCTTTCTGGAGTACAGCTTTATGTACTCCTGATAGCCATGCATACATGGGTGGCCTTAATACTGGCCTTGTGTTGCTTTGCTCTCCTGGAGCGAGCCTCTCAAACTTATCATGGATTTGTGAATTTAGATGGTTTACAGGTTGCGTCTTGACTCTAGTAACAGCTATTTGGCTTTGTACCAGGGCTTACCCGTGGGAAACCTTCCATGATGTTAATGGTTTCATTGGGCTCCTGATGGGCCCATTAACATGAATATCACCCAACAGCATGTTTTCTGGTTCTGTACTACTTCTAATGTTCATCAATGGACCTTGGGCTCTACAGCTGGAATATCAAGATGGCTCGCTTTATCTTCAGTTAAGAACCTTGCTAATGAGTTTAAAGTGAATACCTTACACATGCTGACATGCTCATCAACGAGACAAATAATGATATTGTCAGTGCATTCTGCATTCTGTATGTATTCCTAATCTCGGAGCCACTAGGCCTGTGCTTAATAATTTGACTCTAGCGTTAGCATAGCAGTGTCTTGTGTTAAGTAACTCGGACCAGATAGTGGCCGTATCCAATGTAGCAGAAGCAGGAGACTTTACTAGGCTGTACTTTCTTTCCTTATCATAGTCGTTTAGGGGTATTCATGTCATCAGCATCTTAACTCCTACTTTTGGAAGATGCGACAAAATTGTATTGCAGTAAAGAAACGAGCAACAGTTTAAATCGATTGACATTTCCGCTATATATATCTAAAAACTGCTTCGAGGAAGCAATATCTACAAATGTACGGAATATCACTGTTCTGGCTCAAGTTTTATCGTCTTCTTTGATACCAGCATAATAAATAGAGCTCATACACCTCGACAGTCTCAAACAACTTAGCAATCTTTGTTGAGTTCTTATGTCAATGGCGAGTTGAGTGCTGTTACGATATTATATTTGCGTAACTGAAACGCATGTATTGCTGGCCGTGCCGTCGATACACAAGCGACGTAGCGTATCAAACCACATTATCATTGAAATCAATGAATTCAAAACGACACTGTTGCATCACTGGTTTCGTGCATTAAGCTCCATCCCAGGTATCACCAATATAGTTACACAAGGTCGGCTGCCATACCTTGTAGCACACTTAGCTCATAACCTCCTGGGATATGGGGTTACCTTTCCTGGCATAATTGAGAACCTGGTTGCACAGCAGATTTATTTCCTCCTAAATACAACGAGGACCACTTGAAATGAAGCATAAGTCATTACAAATCTTAATGACATAACGGCAAGACGACGTGAGACAGAACTGCTGCTAGTATCATCTCCCACTAGTGTCCTTGCCTGGCTCAGCACAGTATCGGATTTTGATACATCCCAGCACGTAATCTGAGCAGCCTCTGTACGCATCGTCAGGCATATTCAAGTTGGAGCAGATACGTACCAATTGCTGTTGCTATATTGATTGGAACTGATCAGCGGCATAATGCAAGTTCTGATTTCGGCATACAGTATCGAAGCGAATCGAGAAGTCTGACCTAGGGTCATAAATTGCAGCATCTTGGAGCTGTGTGCGTCCATTTTCAAGACATGACAAACTATCAGCTTTTGCTTAAGTGAGTCTATCCAAATCAGTAAATGAGGTCTTAACTTAAGATGAGATGCATAAAGCCAAGATGGATAGCTGTGGGATAAGCATCATTGGTGAACTGAAACCATTACATGGTGCGTGGAGTGAATACTTAAACTCTCAGGCTGATGCCCCATAATTGCAATGCTCGGTTACAAATAACCTCATTTTGCATTCATTGGTAGTTATTACCTGCACCTCCTTGTATCATATCAATCATGAGGAAATGTCGTCGGTAACTCCTTCAAGAAGTTCATTGCAGGCTTGTAGATTTAACTGCTTTCTGTTCATCAAGCAATCCTAAACAGTGATTTTGCAATATGCGCAACTTTTGTCCATGCTAACCCATGAATAAACAAAGGTGAAAGACAAAGCACGGAAACCGCTAATATTGAGTTCTCTATGCCTCTAAGGTTTTGAACTCCATAAGAAATCGTACTGATCTGACGTTTGTGCAAATCAAGTCACTTTCTACTCAATCATTGGCTTTAGTTGCCATAATCTCTGTAATATTATTATTTATAAATCTTTTGAACGAATACATCTTTTGTTGCCTAAAGCTAAGGTAAGCACAGCATCACTACAATTTATAAGTGTTTCTCTTTCTAGGTACAAAAATATCCAATTAAAGAAAACTATTAGTCATAGTAATAACTTATCGATAATACAATCTATTTGCTTAGAAGTTGATTGATAAAACTATTCGATGTGATGGATTTTCTAATAATGTTGGCGAGACCTTAATCAGTTCATCATCTAAGAAAACGGTTCATCATGCTGAAACGCATGTTAACTAAAACAACAGAAAAGGACTCAAAAGTTCACTATCCCGTGCTTGGGCTTATGAATTGCAGTTTGGAGCCATATCATTTTCTTTGGTTAGCAGTATCCAGACAATCCAACCCGCTGAATAACGGTCAGGCAAGCTGCTGAATCTTGTCTCCTGTAGAACTACTTCCCATTTCAGAATTAATTCGGATAGAGGGTCCGAAATACCGCTCTATTGCACGATCAGGATTGGTATCGTAAGGAGCATTGAAGGCAAACTGTCTAAAATCTGATGTTCTTTATTGTGCATCCATATAACCATTATCTAAGTTTAGAGTAAACCCAGCCTGGTTGTTTTAAGCTGTTCAATGAGTGAATACGACTCTCGGCATCTGCTTTCTTCTTTCGCTCAGCGATAACCTGCTCTGGTGCACGAGCGACAAAGTTTTCATTGCTTGAAACTTCTTCTCTACTAGAATTTTGTGATATTCTAAATCACTATCACTTCTTAATTTCTTCTGCATTGATTAGATTTGCCATTGGGACCAACAAACTCATCTGTGCCAATCCTATAAAATAATGGAACTTCACTCTTTCCTCTGAACGACGAATTTCCGTAAGGTTTGCTAGGCTTCATAAGGACAGCATCCATATATCAGCATAAGGTGGAGCAACCTCAATACCAAGCTCTTCTCTTGGAGATTTTTGTCGTACGGATATTACGAATAGCAGATATTATTTCTTGTGTTTGGGCAAAGGAAAAAACATTGCAAGGAAAAGCATTATCCACAGAGCCTCTTCTGGAATAAGTGTTACCATCAGACTCTCCTCTGACGCTCCTTAAGTGCCTGCCATAATTCTTCCGTAATAAATGGCGAAAGGATGCAACTGTGCAAGTAGAGTTTCAAGACTCAGCTCAGTCTTTCACTAGTGTCTTGGTATCAATAGGCTGTCCATGAGGCAGGCTTGATAAATCTAGATACCAACCAGAGAAATCATCACGAATAAGTTTATAGATGGCAGTAAGAGGCTTCCGCTAATGATACTTACTCATTAAGTCATCTATTTCAAGAGCTGTAGCACTGAGCTGCTGTTCAAACCACTTGATTGCGATTTCGGCATGAGCGGTTGTTCTATATCAAAACCTCCAGCCCTTAATAAGTCTGAACACATTTCCAAACCTTATTACAGAAATTGACCTTCTCTGAAACACCATCAAAGAATATCGTACCAACAGCAGCAGAAATCATCATTCCATACGCACACCATGTTATATCTATCAATAAGATTCAATGGGTCCGGAAATTACCGAGACTCTTGCTCATCTTACGACCAATTTTTATCACGAACGATACCGGTCAAATAAACATTCTCAAAACTGCATCCCCTTAAACTCACCAGCCTGCAATAATCATACGACGACCAGAATAGAATATCTGGACCTGTCACAAGGTCGCAGCAGAATTAATAATGATAAACTCTTTGCTGTATCTCCTAATGCAGGGGTAAGAGCGTTATTGGCCATAGCCAGCTGAAAACCATGTATCAGACAGTCACCATCTTGACGTAAATCCTCAGATTTAGGGTGGGGTCTTGCGCTGAAAGGCTAGTTTCAAGGGCACAACTGCTCTGGTTGATGCCACTCACATAGCGACCAGATGGTAAGTAGTAGCTGGTATGCGATGTCCCCTGCTCAACTGCATGACTCACGCACCAGTGCATAACATTCTCCATTCAATGGCGATTGCTGTATTTTGCAGACTTTGCAGGATGAAGCGATATCGCCATCCATAACGGCTTTTAAAGTGCAGGTTGGCAGGCTCTGTCATCTTAAAGAGACCATTGCATTGAGAGCTGCAGGCTCAATCCACAGCATCTATACGTTCACTATGCCTACCTTGTGGTACCGTCTAGCAACGCTTTCAGTAAGCTTTCAGGCTTTCGGCTAAATCCTTTTCGATTTGCTCTCAACTGCAAAAGCGGTCCATACCCGCATAACGACCTCCATGTTCATTGAGTAGCGGCCATGTTCAAAAGATATCTATTGTCTCTGAGCTGATGCTTTCTCCTCCAACATACTCAGTCGTACATCGTGAGCAGGCGTTACTTTGGGGCAACCTGCCTGCCAAACTCTAAATCTACATACTCATCTTGGATAAGCCACAGGAGACAAGAGCGACCTACTGAGGAACGGCAGGAGGCACTGCCACTAATCTCTGTGGCGCTCATCATGAGGATTGATACATACAGCTGATTATCACCGTATTGTTTCAGGGCGCGTCGTTGCCGCTGACAACAGCACGATTCTCGCCTTCTACCAAAGTAGCGCAGACCAGTCAAAAGCTTGCCTTGCTGCTCGCCCACTCGATTACCTCTTCGTCGCTAAAGTGCAGTCTGCTGCAGGGTCGAGTTAACAGCACTCGAGTGCACCTCTATAAATCAGGGCCCTTTTCGTTCATAGCAAATCAACATACATCAAAGCACGCTGCGGCTTACGCTCTTCATCGTAGTAGGCGCTAGTACGTCTCCCGATCTGCTGATGCCTAGTCCAGCAAAGCTGTTCAAGGATGGCACTTATTCATGGGTCCAATCCACGCGTAGCAATGAACTCTTCACGGCTAAGGTCTGTCTTCTGATGCCTTGGTCTAGCGAGACGCTTAACAACACCTTCTGTAGCAATTGACGCATGGTCTGTACCTGGAGCCCAGCAAGCATTGGAAACCTTTCATGCCGGGCACGACGATATCAAAATGTATCTTGAATCGTATTGTCGAGGCATGTCCCATATGCATAGCCGCTTTACCTGTCACATGAGGTGGAGGCATAACGATTGCATATGACTTACGATTATCTGAGACTGTGAATGAAATAGAGCTTTATGTTTCATCCAATATTGATACCACTTACCTTCTAGCGGAGAGGTTTATGCTTGGCCCTAACCAACTCCATCTATTATAATATTTCTATACTATTTATTGTGTTGCCAAGAGATACGAATTTCATTACGATTGTATGCTGCTTGCATGATATAAGTATACAAAAACACAACATTTTCCCAATGCAAATACCTAATGAGAGACAAAAAGCGAACTTGTTTTCACTATCCTAGAGTTAGTTGGATATGAGGCTTAGAAATCAAAGCTCATTCATTTAGATTTAGAATCATTGCCATGACAATTATTGCACTTGGACTGGCGCTACTGTAATGACAGCTTGCAGTAGTGAGAATATCTCCTCTATTGCCAATCCTCTTACTTACACGAGAGCAAAATTCGACTTTGCACCGGACTTCGCCTGCTATTCGCTCAGAGCATCTACCCTGCCTTTGGAGAGGATAGAGGCAACACCTATACGAAGTAGAGGGCTGTGCCGATCTAGCAGCTAACTTTCGAAAACACGATTGTTTGCTGTGCAAAAGTCTGGAGCGTCCTAAAGCGAGACCGGTGAGATATTCTTTGGTCGTCGCTGCGACATACTGCGATAGTGGCTAGAGCTATTGGAAAGAAATTGCTCCTAAGTTATCAGCTCATGATCTGACTCCATCAATCTCAGCTAAAACTGTTCAATAGAATTAGCTGCTATGTGAGCGAGACGAGGCTACGCTCCAAGGCGAGATGCGACTCCTGGACAGTAGTGTATCAGAGCTTTGTGCGCACGTGGAGCTAATCTAATAGCCATGAGACAAAACTTCCCGAGCTAACAGATATCAGCCCGCCGTCTCCACTAGACTTGGGAAATGAGTTCGATAATCAAATCACAAAGACGGGTGGCAGCATCTGCTGTACACATACTCTCGAGCTGATAAGCTTGAAGGGAGCTCAATCGAAATGTACTCGAGCCAAAGCTGATTACTGAGGCTGCAGGCAGAATGGATTTGATTTGAATTACACTCCAAAATACTACTGACATCCATACTCTATGCAGGCTAAGACGATCGAGAGGTTCGTCAGCTCACACTTTGAGGCTGGCAATGAAGAAACGAACTTGGAGACCAGTATGATGCGCAACAAAGCAATTAAAGATATTGTCCTCTTAGAGGCTAAGAGCCCGTCTCTGCGTAGGAAAAGTATGCCATCTTGGACTCTGCAAGAATGATGGCAAGAGAACCTCAGCAGGTAGAACTTCCATAATGAAAGTCTGGTCAAGGCTTATCTACCCAAAGCACAAGAAGACACTAAAGAGCTAGGAAGCATTTGCTCAAGCAACGGGAAATATATTTTCACTTAGAGCTTGGGATTGGGACTACTATGCAGAGCTAGCGCAAAATCTGAGTTTGATGTATCAATGATGAGCCAATTCGGCCCTCTCGCATCTTGATAGCGTAGTCCAAAAATGGTATCGTCTGCTACTGTGGCAAAGCAGCTCTATAATGATTTTGTAGGGCAGAGACGACTTACCGTATGCTGCCGAGGTTAAAATATATGATGCACCTCCCAAGTCAGAATGAGAGTCGAATAGCTCTGTTCTATGACTGAGTTATTATCGTCAGAGCAACAAAAGGAGGGTGGAGCATGGATGAGTCAATTGGGTTAGTCAAGTCATCTGTAGGCAGACGCCCATGATTTACAATGTCTAGCAAATTGCTCCCCTATCAATGGGGAAACAGCCCTCCTAAATGTGGATGGGGTTGTGCTGCTCTTCCATGAGTTTGGACACGCTCTGCGCCGCTGTTGCTAATCGGCGACGAAAAACTAAACGGAACGAATGTAACGCCAGAGACTTTGTAGAAATGCGTCACAGTTCCCGAGGCATTTGAGCTACGAGCCACTCGTCATATTACGCTTAAAGCACTACCGAGACCGAGCGCCTATGCCACTCAGGGCAGGTGGCAGACTGACGAGCATTTCAGCTGCACATCAAAATCAAGCCTACTGCTCTTGGCGAAACTCTGGCGTGTAATCGCTCGATGCAAGCAGCTACACTAACATGCAAAGCAATATCGAGAGTGTCAGAAAATTTGAGAAGATCTGCCCTCGCATAGCTTTGGGATGGTCCAACGACTTATCCCTCCTCGCTATACGTCTACGTCTGAGTCACAGTATGGGAGGCGATTATTCGGCGGGCTCTACTTCCATATCTTTGGTCTGAGTCCTGAATGCATAATATCTACGATTGGTTCAAAAGCTCACGGATTACGCTAGAAACGGAGCTAAGACTCAGAACTTCGATTTTTAAAGTAAAAGGCAATAGTGAAGATTTAAATACTGATCTTTAAAGAAATGACGGGACTTAATGAGCTGTTGGTATCAAAAGCCTTATGAGGGCTAAAGGTCTGCAATAAATAGCACTTCAAAATGAGTTTCTACACTAGGGCTGATACAAATAGTAAGAGCATGGATGAGTATATATTTCCTGCTCAGTGTCACTAAACTTGAAACTTCAGCCTTAGCCATGTACAGAGCTTCGAGCTGGAAGTTCGTCTGGTGCCACATCAGTTTGTACAGACTTCGCCACGTTTTGCACGGAATAGGAAAGAGTACTAAATGCTTTTGCCTTCCGTATCCTATATCTTCAATGCTTTAGCAAAGATGAAAATGACTGAGTGCCCTAATTTCTACTATAAATCACTTTTAAAGATCAAAGCATAAATGCTAGCTTTGCACTATGAAATAGATTTATATCCTGGATATTTCTCGTCAATATGCTATCTATCGCAGGTGTATCTCTCTTCATTACCGCAATGCTGTGGATGCTCTCCCATGCATGCTCAGCTATGCGCGATATAAAAGCATGGACCTTGGAAAGGAGCATGTCTGAGCAAAAGAATATTGCATTGTCATCTTGGGTGGACATGGTCATGAATCCAGTACCTTAAAGCACATGCGTATCTCGATATACATACCCTTATCGTGAGAGCTCACAGCATTGATAGCAGGTAGCTATAGACCTACAGAGACTCCTCAGCACACAAGAGCTCTACCTATCGGATTGCACTCCATGCTATCCTGAAGACATGGCGAGAAGAAGCTTACGCTTTATTGTGCCCGAGAATAACTACGAGAGCCTAGATGATGGGCTATTGGTGAATCATATGATAAATATTCTCAAAGTGAGTTTAGACATCCAAAAGCAGTATTTGCATCAAAACAAATTAAGCTGAGTGAACTTACGCACAAACCGCTTATCATACACTGCGTCAAGGCATGCAACGAACTCCTCAATCTAAAGAAGATTTACAAGCCCTACTCAACCATAGCTAATTCATGGTTCAGATAAAAATATTGCAGAGCAACTATCAAGCGGGTTGCTTTCTTAGTTTTAGTGTATACAATCTCGACATTAACACGCTTCCAGCAGGACACCTTCTTGGAACAGATGGACATCCTTACCAATAGAAGATGTGTCAAAAGTTAAACAAACTTTAGAAGCATCTTCGAGCTGAAATTTCTCCAATTTAGTATCTTTTGCTCCAAAAATAACAATACTTATGAGCAAAAAGCGGAGAAAGTGACAAACTGCCCAATACTCTGAGCCTACACTAGAGACGCCTACCATGCCGTATCCTATCATCGCTCATAGCTGCTTTGAGAAACTTCACAGCATCTCATCAACAGGAATTCCGATGGCGTAGGTTGAACAGTCTGTTGTCGCCAAAGATTTATCATGCGTCAATGCATCAAGGGCGTACGCGTGTGAGGATACCGCCCTGCACGGGACTCATTAAGTGCTTGAAGTATTTCTAGAACTACACGAAACTCTATAAAGCTGTACTCACTAGGTGTAGGTAGTCTCGGTGGTGCTCTACTTTCCAATCGAGCAACATACAATTTGGTCTAGATATCGTAGCTGGTTTTGATATCGATCCGATTATCGTAGGCACATACATTGGTGATATTCCGATTATCACATCGACGAATTAAGTAGCATTAAAAGTAAAGAAAATCAATGTACTATTTTAACGGTTCCTATCCTACAGGCTCAGATACAACTGATATGCTGACGCAAAAGACTTCTCCATAGGAACTTTCTACCCTGTGCGCATCAGCTCCTCAGCGTGTTGTGGTACAAAACACTTCCATGTACGCTCATCTGACTCTTATATTTACTCGAATGAGAGTGCGTACAACAATTTGCCTTACAATCTTTATGAACAATAATGCTTGAGTCTGGTAATCCTTGCTGTAGGGTTCAACTACCCTTCTCACGAGAATGAAAGCTCAAGCATAAGTTTCTACAGTATTTCTCCTCTCAGACCCAATTATCTTTCATAAAGGAGACTCGTTGCATCGTCTGAGACATCCAGCCTACATTCCGGGTGGACTAATGAGCCTGAATACGATAGACAAAATTGTAGTTCAAATCAATCGAGTAGGCAAACTGCATATCCGAACGCTTTTGCGCATAAGGTGCCACATGACAACTTAAAGTATCGGTATGAATTTTGGACTCGAGACCTTCAGAGAGATACAGAGAGTGAACCACGGACAAGGGAGTAAAGCTTTGATGGCTCTGCCGTTGTCTCGGAGAATGGATTAGCAAACCAGGCTCAACTTCCCCGAAAAAGGCTATAGAATTAAGGCTAGAGAGCGACAATCAACTCGTACATGCCTTTAGCGATGAGATGATTCATTCGATTGACCAAATTATGCCTACATCAGTCAGCGACATACATTAAAAATAGGAGACTCATTTTCACAGGTGCACCTGCTGGCGTTGGGGCTTAGTAGATGGACAAAAAGCTTGTTGGCTATCTTAATCACATGCAAATTACTTGAAAGTTAGGTACTCAAATAAAAATACTATCTAACAAGTAAACTCTATTGTATAATCTTTTTGATTGTACTCTTGACTATATAGATATATTCAATTACATTTGCACATATGACGGACAAAGCTTAGCTTTTCTGATAGGCTAAAGCAAAAGTGAATTTTTATAAAGATAGCTATGAACCTGTCTCACATTGAGACATTTAGGTATTCGGTAAAGAGCATCGAAGAAGCTCTTCCTTACTACGAAGGTATTCTTGTGTCTTAAGTATATGTACAACATTGAGGTTGTAGAAGACCAAAAAGGTAAAAACAGCATTCTTCAGAGTTGGTCGACTAAAATCGAACTACAGCTACTAGCCAGAGACACTATCGCTTAAGTTCATTGAAACTCGCTGGAGGCATCCATCACATTGCATGTCAATGTGCAGATACTCGAGCTCTTGAGAAGCTGAAGCTAAGGGTGTTCGTCTTATTGACAAGAGGCTCGTCTTGGAGCAGAAAACCTAAATATCGGTTTCCTACACCCTAAGAGCACAATGGGTGTACTTTACGGAATTCTGCGATTACAAGAATCTTGGTAATTATTTAAGAGACCTAATACCTCTTCTTGCAGTGTGTAGAGGTCTTTTTCATTGTTTCTGTCCCTCTACATAATAGGGAGGCTAGAACAAAAGAGTGAGTGATAAATAAACGAACAAATAGAATTATGAGTGTTCAATTAGAAAAGATTAAAGAGCTTGATTAAGCTCCGCCAAGAAGCACACACCTGAGGCGGTGGTCAAAAGAGAATCGACAGCCAGCATGCCAAAGGTAAAGCTTTACTGCTCGCGAACGTATTGCCCTTCTTCTGAGTGAAGGTGGTTTTGAAGAATTGATACTTTCGTTCTTCACCAGCACAAACTTTGGTGTTGACAAATGAAAAGCACCTCGGTGATGGTGTCGTTACAGGTTATGGTACTATCGATGGTCGTCTTGTATGTATTCGCACAAGACTTCACAGGTGAGTATAGGTTCACTAGGCGAAATGCTCACTAGTAAGATTGTTAAGATTATGAACCTAGCTATAGCAACAAGGTGCTCCTGTTATTGGTCTTGACGACTCTGGTGGTGCACGTATCCAAGAAGGTATCAATGCCTACAAGGTTATGGAGATATTTTTCCAAAAATAACATCCTTGCTTCTGGGTAGTTCCTCAAATCTCAGCTATCTTTGGTCCTTGTAGCTGGTGGTGCTGTATATTCTCCACTCTAACAGACTTCACTATTATGGTTAAGGGTACTAACTATATGTTCCTAACTGGTCCTAAAGGTAGTAAAGACTGTTACTGGTGAAGATGTAACTCAAGAACAACTTGGAGGTGCTGAGTGTACACGCTAGCAAGAGTGGTGTAACTCACTTTGCTGTTGATAGCGAAGAGAGAGAGGTATACGCCTAATGCGTCATCTATTCGAGCTTCATTCCTCAAAACAATATGGAAGAAGCTCCTGTCGTAGAGTGCAGACCCAATTGACCGTGTAGAGTGACATCTTGAATACTCATCATTCCAGATCAGCCTAATAAAGGGTTACAACATGTGTTGATGTAATTGGCACTCTTGTTGATAATGGGAATTCCTCGAAGTTCACAAGGACTATGCTAAGAACATTATCATCGGATTTGCCTGTTTCAATGGTCCAGAGCGTGGGTATCGTAGCTTCACCAACCTATGGTAATGGCTGGTGCACTCTGACAGCAACAGCTTCTCGTAAAGCTGCTCGTTTTTGTACGTTTCATGACGCATTCAATATTACTCTAGTTACACTAGTAGACGTACCAGGCTTCTTCCAGGAACAGGTCAAGAGAATATAACGGCGTTATCGTAGCTGCAGTGTACAAACACTATGCCATTCGAGAAGCTACTGTACCTAAGATTACAATTACACTTCAGTCAAGAGCTATGGTGGTGCATACATCATGTGAACTCTAAGCACCTACGTTCTGATGTAAATCTAGCTGGCCTAGCGCTGAAATCGCAGTCATGGGTCCAAGTGGAGCTGTTGAAGTTATCTTTGCTAAGGAAGTTGCTGCGACTGAAAATCCTGCTGAAGCCGCTCTTCAGAAGGAAGAAGAGTATCGTAAGGCATTTGCAAACCCATACAATGCTATGCTTCTTACGGTTTTATGGATGATGTCATCGAGCCACGCAACACTCGTTTCCGCATCATACGTGCATTAGAACAGTTACGTACTAAGAAGCAGACTATTCCTGCTAAGAGAGCGATAACCTTCCTCTGTAATCACTGACAATAGCCTGCGTAAGTCCTCTGGTCATTATGGCAGCGATTGCGACTACAAAATACTCGTAGGATCTTATTGCTTTTATACTGTCTACGTCTCTCCTCCATGCTCATGGAGAGACGTAGCGCAGTTACAACAAAAAGATCCACTAGGTATAGTCTTAACACTAACAGCTATTTCTGTTGTATTTTACGGGCTCTTATTCTCCTTGTGCTTGTCTTTAAACTGCTAGGCGGATATTTGAATAAAATACACAACAAGTCTCAGTTAGTCAAGGATGAGACGCAAACACTCAAAGAAACCAGAGCCTCGATACTAAGGTGGCTCCAGAAATAATGATTGCTATCGCTCTTAGTATCTCCAAAAGAGCGAGATGAATATCTCAGAAGAAACTGTTGCTTGACTTCTTCAGATAGCTTTACACAGCTATCTAGAATACTCAGCACGACTTTGTTGAGGCTATAAAGCTCACCATCAGACATCGCCCTACTCTATGGAATTATAAGGAGTCAATGCTTACGCCAATATCCATAAATAAACAACAGAGATGAACGAAAAGAAGTCTTTGCGAGCTATTGCCTACGCACTGCATGAAGAATTAGGGCGAGCACACGCACGATCAAGAGTCTTTCGTCCTAACATTCAAGCGTACGCCTACTGCTCTGAGATCTCAAGACTCAGATGATGCGTCCTCTACCTCGCTAGTAACCACTAAAATTAAATTAGACAATGAAAGAATACAGAGTATAGTATCAGCGGCAGAATATACAGTTGCTGTGATTGACAGACGGAAATACTGCGCAGTAGAAGTAAATAGCACTCATACAAGGTTGATATTCTAGGAGAAGAACCAATACTGCTCCTCGTCCTCTGCTAAACCAGTGCACCTGTAACTTTCAGCACCACAACCTCAGCGAGTGCTCCAGCTCCTGTAGCACAAACAGCTCCAGCAGAACAACCAGCAGACTCCTGCTCCAGCACAACCTGCAGGTAATGGTAAGCCTATCCTATCTCCACTTCCAGGTGTAATACTCGACCTTAAGGTTAATGTTGGAGACCAAGTAAAGGCTGGTCAAACTGTTGCTGTCCTTGAAGCTATGAAAATGGAAAAATAACTATCAATGCTGAGCATGATGGTGTTGTTACCCGCTATCAAGGGTTAATAAGGGCGACAGCATCCTTGAAGGAGCTGAAATTCTTTCTTATAGGATAGTACCATGTCTAGCATCGGTGGTTTCTTGAGCTCAGAACCTCGATATATTTTGGCAGTTCACAGGATTTGCCAATGCCGTTCCTAGAGCACTTTGTGATGTTGCTAATCGGAATTCTCTTTTATTTTCCTAGCCATCAAATGAATTCGAACCACTCTTGCTTATACCGATAGGCTTTGGTATGCTAATTGGTAACATTCCTTCAAGGAAGGTTACCAATTAGGGACATCTCTGAAACAGGATCAGTTCTCAATACTCTATACCAAGGAGTACGACAGGCTGGTATCCACCTCTTATTTTCTTAGGTATTGGAGCTATGACAGACTTTTCTGCTCTAATCTCCAATCCTAAGTTAATGCTTGTAGGGAGCGGCACAAGCTGGTATCTCTGTCGCTTATATGACACTCATACCTAGGTTTACTCCTGAACAAGCCGGTGCTATCGGTATCATCGGAGTGCAGATGGACCTACAGCCATCTTTCTATCAGTAAAACTAGCTCCCTAGTTTAATGGGTGCTATACTGTATCAGCATACTCATATATGGCTCTTGTCCCATTATTCAACCTCCTTTCATGAGGGTTACTTACATCTAAGAAAGAGCGTGTAATCAGGATGAAACGTCCTCGTGTTGTAGCACAAATAGAAAAATCATTTTCCCTATTGTCGGACTTTTTATTAACCTGTGCACTTGTTCCTTCTGCTCTACCTCTTCTTGGTATGCTTTTTCTTTGGAAATTTGCTTAAAAAGAAGCGGTGTTACTAAAAGACTTGCGGATACAGCTAAGGGTCCACTAATCGATATTGTAACCATACTACTTGGAGTAACTGTAGGACCTCTACACAAGCAACAGAATTTCTTACAGGAGACTCTGTAAAGATTTTGCGTTAGGTGCATTTTCTTTTGTTATTGCACAATCTGTGGAATTCTTTTGTTAAGTTCTTCAATCTATTCCTCAACAAGGAGAACAAAAATCAATCCACTTATAGGAAATGCAGGGAGTATCTGCTGTACCTGATTCAGCCTCAGAATATCTCAAATCATTGGTCTTGAGTATGATTCTAAAAATTATTTGCTTATGCATGCTATGGGTCCGAATGTAGCCGGAGTAATAGGTTCTGCTCGTCATGACTGGGGTATTACTCAGTTTTCTTGAACTAGGATATCCTTTTTACTAATAATAATGGCTAGCCTTCAAAGAGGCTAGCCATTATTATGTGGACTCTTAGCATCAGCAGAAACAATGATAAAGACACATTCCTCGCTTGTCCTTATTTTTATTTATACCTATCTTTTGCAGTATAGAATATAAAAATAATTGATACAATGCAAAACAAAAGTAGCACTCATTACAGGAGTAACAGGACAAGATGGAGCTTATCTATCCAGAATACTTACTCAGTCTGGGATATCGAAGTACATGGGATCAAAGCGTCGCAGTTCTCTTTTTAATACGAAAAGAATAGATCACTTGTATCAAAGATCCACATGAAAAGAATCGTCGTTTTTCTTACACTACGGAGACCTTACAGACTCAATGAATATCACTCGTTTAATAAAAAGAGATACAACCAGATGAGATTTATAATCTGGGAGCAATGAGTCATGTCAAAAGTTAGCTTTGATAGCCCAGAATACACTGCAGATAGTTGATGCTATAGGTACGCTTAGAGTATTAGAAGCCGTACGTCTTCTTGGTTTAGAAAAGAAAACTCGTATCTATCAAGCCTCTACTAGTGAGCTCTATGGTCTAGTACAAGAAGTTTCCTCAACGAGACAACTCCATTCTATCCTCGTAGTCCTTATGCTTGTGCGAAACTTTATGGGTATTGGATTACTGTAAATTATCGAGAGCTTATGGCATGCATGCAAGCAATGGTATTCTCTTTAATCATGAATCACCTCTCCGTGGAAACTTTTTGTAACTCATAGATTACTCGAGCGTTAGTCGCATGAGCTCTTGGACTTCTAGACAAACTATACTTAGAAATCTTTCAGCAAAAAGAGACTGGGGGCATGCCAAAGATTATGTCCGTTCTATGCACCTTATCCTACAACAACCTACAGGAGGCGATTATGTCGTAGCAACAGGGATAACAACAGAGGTACGAGAGTTTGCTCGCCTATCCTTTGCAGAACTTGGACTAAAAGGTTGAGTTCCGTGGAGAAGGCATTGACGAGTTGGTGTATTGACATCTATTGACGAGGCTCGTTTTTAACAATCATGTAGGCATCGAATACTAAATGCTCTGAAAAAGCGCATTGGAGAGGATGTTGTAGCTGTAGATCCTGCATATTTCAGACCGACGAAGTTGACCTCCTCACTAGGAGCCTCAAAGGCGATAGAAAACTCTTGGTTGAAACAGAGTATTCACTCTCAGATATCGTTACCGATATGATGCAGAGTGATGTTAAGCTAATGAAAAGAGACACCTATCTGAGGACAAGGAGGTTTTTGAGAACGAGAACTATTATGAGTAATTTATCTTCCGAGATGAATCTAGATAGTAAAATATAGATCGCTGGTCATAGAGGGCTCGTAGGCTCGGCTATATGTCGAAAGCCTCAAGCTCATCATACTACAAATATTATAACTCGTACGCATAGCGAACTGGACTTAACAGACCCAGTAGCTGTGCGTATTTTCTTTGAAAGAGCCTGAATATGTTTTTCCTAGCAGCAGCTTTTGTTGGTGGTATATTAGCAAACAATACACTAAGGGCTGATTTTATATATAAGAATTTAGGCATTCAGCAAAATGTTATAGGAGAATCCTATCGACTCAGGAGTAAAGAAATTGCTCTTCTTAGGCAGTACGTGCATATATCCTAAAAATGCGCCTCAACCTATGCCGGAAGATTGCCTGCTCAGCTCTGAACTTGAATATACAAATAGAGCCCTACGCTATTGCCAAGATTGCTGGGCTTAAGATGTGCAAAGTTTCAATATCCAATATGGAACGAATTATATCGCATGCATGCCAACAAATTGTATGGTCCCTAACGACAACTTTGATTTAGAGCATAGTCATGTCTTGCCAGCAATGATACGCAAAATAGATTTTGGCTACAGGCTGTTCATTCTGAGAGATTGGTCTACGATACGAAAAGATTTTAAAAGAAGCGACCAATATCTTCAGTACAAGATCGAGACAATGCAAGTGAAGCCATGCTCTTAGAGGCACTCCCACTTTGGTATAACCAAAACAGAACTTTCTTTATGAGGAAGTGGTAGGCCTATGCGTGAATTTCTTTGGAGCGAAGATATGGCTGATGCTTGTGTTTTCTTGATGGAACAGGTTAACTGTGAGACTTAAGCTCTAAATGTAATGAGGTGCATAATTGCCACATCAATATTGGAACAGGGAGGGATATATCCATTCGTGATTTAGCCTACCTAATCAAGTCAGTTGTAGGCTATGAAGGACAAATTACCTTTGACTCACAAAGCCCGATGGTACGATGAAAGAAACTAACAGATCCAAGCAAGCTAAATAATCTTGGATGGCATCATACCGTTGAACTAGAAGAGGCATTAAACGCATATATGATTGGTATGTTAAAGAGACATAATTCTTTTTATGCGGTCATTCTGGAACAGAGATAAAGTTCGTATCATCTCGATTTAGCATCCGTACGCTTCTTTGGTCTTATTTGGGAAAAATCAATATCGTTTAGTCAATTCGTGGGGTAATGATGTTGATCGCTTTTGGATTACTCAATTTATAGAACAGCATTTTTCGACTAATAAAAAGTCCTAATGTAGTTGTTTTTGATTATCCATGTCGCTATCTCCGATTCAACAAAGCAATACGTATATTCTTCACCGGAGAAAAACTTTACAACATAGTATAATCCAGATCGCACTCGATGGTATGGTGATCATCGTTTGAAAGATGTGGATTTAGCATTAGAGCTTTGAGTATAAACAAGAATCTAATTACATACGTTTTTCCTCAGTGGATTTGGCATAGAGACTTTATTAGCCCAAAGGCAACCTTAGAAGATATCAAACAAAAAGATTTCAAATATTAATAAGTTAGAGAACTCGACTAAACTCAAACCGAACCCGTTTTTATTGCACAAATATCAAGGCATGATATCGGTGGCATAAGAATGAAACTAATAGAATTGTTCGATTCTATTGGACAGATTGATTGTGCTGGTGAATTCAATCGCAATACAGATGAATTGCAGACTGTTTACGATGATAAGAAAGAAGATTTTTCTGGCTATCTATCGTTTTTGTATCTGCCCGAGAACTCATTAGGCGATGGATATATTATCGAAAAAGTTTTGAATCAATCGCTTCTGGGTGTATTCCAATCTACTGGGGAGCCTGCTTAGAAGAAGGAATACTTAATCCCAAAAGCAATCCTACGCTACGAAAAGGGAAAAGAAAAGAACTCTTTGAGCAGGTTCAACGACTTTGGACGGATGAAATGCTTATAAAGAGTTTGCTATGCAACCACCATTTTTTAGATGAGGTCGCTGAAATTTGGGGAGATGCTCGAAAACCTAAAAAGAAGCTAAAACCTCTCTTCTAGAGTCGTAGTCTAGCCTAGAATATTCATTATATTAAAAGATAAATGGAACCGCTAAAGCATGAATGTGGAATAGCAGCTATTCGTTTGCGTAAGCCTCTGAGCTATTATCAAGAAAAGTATGGTAGCTGGCAGTATGGACTTAGTGAGCTCTATCTACTTATGGAGAAAACAACACAATCGAGGACAAGAAGGTGCTGGGTTAGCTGTTGTCAAGCTCAATAGTAAAAGCTGGTCGAGAATACCTGTACAGAGAACGTGCTGAAGGCTCTGGAGCTATTCAAGAAATCTTATAATATCCACAGCAATTACAAGGCATATCATCCGAGCTTATGCACGATGCTCAGTATGCGGAGTCAGAGCTACCTTTTTGCTGGAGAATGTTATATGGGACATTTTCGCTACAGCACAACTGGCAAAGAGTAAGCTTTAACCATGTCCACCCAATGATACGCCGAAGCAATTTGGCGTGCAAAAGTCGCTAGTAATATGCGGGAATTTTAATCTGACTAACGTTCATAGCATCTTTGAGGGTATTACCTCTGTTGGACAACACCCTGAGACATGTTTCCGACATGCATATTCTACGTGAGCAACTTGGTCATAGGCTAGATAGAGAGTAGAACGTCGCTATCAGCAAAGCCTAAAGCACTCGCTCAAAGGAATGGATATTACCCACTACATCGAAGGCGCATTGACCTGAGTAGTATTCTCAAGGAATACTCTCCTTTGGGATGGAGGATTTGTCATGTGCGGGCTTACTGGGAGTGGTGAAAGTTATACCATGAGAGACCCTTAGGGCATCCGTCCTGCATTCTATTATATCGATGAAGAAATTATCGTTGTTGCGAGTGAAAGACCAGTCATACAGACAGTGATGAATGTCAGCCAATAAGGTCATGGAGCTACTACCAGGGCAAGCACTATTGATTAACAGAGCTGGAGAACCTCGTACGGAACAGATTGCGAACTGAAAGAATTCAAAAGCTGTTCCTCCGAACGTATCTATTTCTCAAGAGGTAGTGACCAAGATATCTATAATGAACGTAAAGCACTTAGTCGCAATCTCACGGATAAGATTCTCAAAGTCATTGATAACGAGTTTTAGACCACACAGTATTTCATTTATTCCTAACACAGCAGAAGTTGCCTGTTACGGCATGCTTGAAGGATGAATGAGCACTTGGATAATGAAAAGCTGGCAACATATACAATCTAGCAATCTTACAGAACAAAGAGCTAAAGAGGTTATTTCTCAATCGTATGAAGCGAAAAGGTTGCAATTAGGACATTAAACTTCGTACATTCATTAGCTGAGCCAGAGCCGTGAGATTTAGCAAAGACATGTCTATGACATTACCTCGGAACAATTACAGGGCGTAGATAATCTCGTAGTTATTGATGATAGTATCGTGCGCGGTACAACACTAAGCAGAGCATTCTTGGTATCTTAAGATAGAGCTGAGCCCAAGAAAATAGTAGTGGTTTCAGCTGTCCTCAAATACGCTACCCTGATTACTACGGCATTGATATGAGCAAAATGCGAGAGTTTATAGCTTTTCGTCTGCAGTAGCTCTTCTTAAAGAAAGAGGTGAAGAGCATATTCTCCATGAACAATATCAAAAAGCATTGGCTCTGAAAAGAAAAACCTTGGATTGAACCAGTAGATAATGTCGTTCAGCCCATTTATAAAAATTCACTATCGACGATATCTCTCGTAAGATAGTTGAGGTTACTTAAACCTCCACATATTAAAGCTGAGGTGGAGACTGTATTTCAAAGCTAGAGGCTTGCATGAGGCTATTCCTCATCACCCTGGAGATTGGTATCTGGAGATTATCCTACCCTGGGTAGTCATTTAGTTAATCAAGCTTTCATTGATTATATGGAGCAAGATTTTTATACAGAGTTAATAATGGAGCTTATAAATCGTTGCTCCGTAATAATTCATTTTAATAGAGCGGGCCTGAAAGTGCTTGCCTACTTTTTAGAACCTTTGAGTAATTTAGTAGATATTATAATGGTTATAGTATGCATAACAGAAAAACAAGCAAGTCTAATCTTAGATGATGGTAGTCGTTTTGAAAGCTTTAGTTTCGGGCATGAAAGTTCAGTTGCGGGGAAGTAGTCTTTAACACAGCTGTGACAGGCTATACAGAGAGCCTTACAGACTCCTAGTTATCGTGGACGATGATGGTGATGACTCACCCTCTAGTCGGTAACTATGGAGTGCCTTCCAGGAGAAAAGGACGCAAATGGCATTGAGCTTTTATTGGGAGAGTGATCGCAGTTCATCCATTAGCACTATTGGTATATACTCAGAAACCCATAGCCATTGGAATGCAGTCGAGAGTCTTGAAGATTGGCTCATTCGAGAGAGGCCGTCGGCATTACGGGCATTGATGCACGAGAACTGCCAGACTTTACGAGTAAAAGGCTCTATGAAGGAAAGATTATATTAGCTGATGATGCTGATATCCTCTCGAAGACCATAACAAACGCAATGCGTGTGCAGAAGTATCTCTAAAGAAGTTCTGGTCTATGGTAATGGACCTAAAAAGTAGTCTTAGTAGACTGTGGTGCTAAGAACACATTGTTCGCAAACTCATTAGACCAGAGCTCACACTCTATCGTGTTCCTTGGGACTACGACTTTAATCAGATTGATTTTGACGGTTTATTCCTTAGTAATGGTCCCTAGTGACCCTAACATGTGTATAAGACAGTGGAGCATATCCAAGTTGCTCTTTCTAAGGCAAGCCTATTTGCGGTATCTGCATGGGTAATCAGCTTCTTGCTACAGCCGCTGGAGCGACAGTCAGCAAAATGAAATATGGTCATCGCAGTCACAATCAACCAGTACTAGAGGTTGGGACAAATCGTTCTTTCGTCACTAGCCAGAACCATGGTTATGCTGTGGACCCAAAGTACACTTAGAGGCAGGTTGGAGAGAAAGATGCGTTAATCTTAATGATGGAAGCAACGAAGGTATTTGCCACGAAAGTCTACCTTACTTCGGCGCAGTTCCATCCCGAGGCATGCAGTGGACCGACAGACACGGTGTTTCTCTTTGATGAATTCTCTCAAAACTTTAAGCACAATCAAGTATAATTCAACGACAACAAGTATGAAACGAATAAATATAAATAAAGGTTCTTCTTCTCAGGTCTGGTGCACTCAAAAATCGGTGAAGCTGGAGAATTTGATTATTCGAGTTCTCAAGCTCTTAAGGCAATGAGAGAAGAAGGGATACATGCAGTTCTAGTTAATCCGAATATCGCTACAGTTCAAACAAGCGAAGGTATTGCTGATGAGATTTACTTCTTGCCAGTAACACCTTACTTTATTGAGAAAGTTATCGAAAAGGAAAGACCTGATGGTATCCTGCTTGCTTTCGGAGGACAGACAGCTCTAAACTGTGGTGTAGCTCTGCACCGTTCAGGAGTACTCAAGAAGTACAATGTCGAAGTCCCTTGGTACACAAATTGACGCTATCGTTAATACAGAAGACAGAGATTTAGTTTGTTGAACGCCCTCAATGAAATAGACGTTAAAACTATTAAGAGCCAAGCGGTAGACAATATTGAGGACGCTCACAAAGGCAGCCTAAAGAACTAGGGTATCCGGTTATTATCCAGTCTGCTTACGCTCTTGGAGGTCTTGGTAGTGGTTTCTGGATAATGAGGAAGAGTTGAATGTTCTATGTAATAAAGCATTCTCATTTAGCCCACAAGTTCTTGTTGAACTGTAGCTATAAGGGCTGGAAAGAAGTAGAATACGAAGTAGTAGAGATAAATACGACAACTGTATTACCGTATGTAATATGGAAAACTTCGATCTCTCGGCATTCATTAGGAGAAAGTATTGTTATTGCACCTCTCAGACTTTGACTAATGATGAATATCATATGCTCAGAGAGATACGATACGCATCGTTCGACACATAGGCATTGTAGGAGAATGTAATGTACAATATGCTCTTGACCCTGAAAGCATGGATTACCGCGTTATTGAGGTTAATGCTCGCCTATCTCGTTCATCAGCCTTGGCATCTAAAGCCACTCGGTTATCCCCTAGCCTTCGTTGCTGCCAAACTTGGTTTAGGTTATGGTTTGTATGAACTCAAAAATTCTGTTACTAAAACTACCCCAGCATTCTTTGAACCTGCACTAGACTACGTCGTATGTAAAATTCTCGTTGGGACTTAGGTAAGTTCCATGGTGTAGACCGTGAGCTAGGTAGCTCTATGAAGAGCGTCGGTGAAGTTATGGCTATCGGACGAACCTTTGAGGAAGCTATGCAAAAGAGCTTACGCATGATCGGACAAGGCATGCATGGTTTTTGTTGCCAATAAAGGCTCCTAAGATACAAGACCTGGATAAAGCTTTTACGTCAGCCAACCGATACACGTGCTTTTTGTTATTAGTCAAGCCTTTGAAGAAGGCTACACAGTAGACCAAGTACATGAACTTACAAAAATTGACCGCTGGTTCCTTGACAGACTATCTGGCATCAAGCAAACTGCAGATGAGCTATCAGCATTACCAAGCCTAAGCGCCATCTCACCTGCTCTACTACGCCATGCTAAGCGTCAAGGATTCTCAGATTATCAAATAGGAAAACTCATCGGTCAGGAAGGACTACATGGAGATGCGCTTTCACTGCAGTACGAGCCTTACGTCTTCAACATGGTATTCGTCCTGTAGTCAAGCAAATCGATACACTCGCAAACTCGAATATCCAGCTGAAACCAATTACCTATATCTGACGTACAACGGTACAACTCATGACGTATCAGTTGTGAGGTCGATGGTAAATCAGTAGTTGTTCTTGGGTCGGGAGCTTATCGTATCGGTAGTTCGGTAGAGTTTGACTGGTGTGGAGTCAATGCCTTACGAGACTATTCGCCGTGAAGGTTACCGCTCAGTCATGATTAACTATAATCCTGAAACAGTTAGTACTGACTCACGATATTACAGATAGATTGTGCTTTGACGAACTAACACTAGAGCGTGTCCTCGATATCCTCAGACCTTGAAACTCCTAAGGGCGTTATCGTTTCTACAGGAGGTCAGATACCTAATAACTCAGCACTCAAACTTGCACGTCAGAACATTCCTATCCTCGGTACGCAAGCTGAAGATATTGACGGAGCAGAAGACCGCCATAAGTTCAGTGCTATGCTTGACCGACTAGGAGTAGACCAACCTAGATGGAAGGAGCTCACTACTCTATCTGATATTGATAAATTTATTACTGAAGTTGGCTTCCCTGTTCTTGTCCGTCCTAGTTATGTTCTATCGGGAGTCGCGATGAATGTCTGCTCTAACTAAGAGGAGCTATATCGTTTCCTTGAATTAGCGATCAATGTCAGCAAGGAGCATCCTGTAGTGGTTAGCCAATTCATTGAGCACGCCAAAGAAGTAGAGATTGACGCTGTCGCTCGTGATGGTGAGATTATCGTGACGCAATTAGTGAACACATTGAATTCGCTGGAGTACACTCGGGTGATGCTACTATCCAGTTCCCTGGGCAGAAGTTATATGTAGAGACTGGTGCGACGCATCAAGCGTATCAGTCGCCAAATCGCTAGCAGCATTACATATCTCAGGTCCATTCAATATCCAATTCCTAGCCAAGGGTAATGAGATTAAAGTAATCGAATGTAACCTAAGAGCTTCTCGTAGCTTCCCATTTGTGAGCAAAGTTCTAAAGATTAATTTCATAGACCTCGCTACTCGCATCATGCTAGGCTTACCCGTTGAGAAACCTGAGAAGAGTGCATTTGACTTGGATTATGTCGGCATCAAAGCCTCTCAATTCTCATTCGCTCGTCTACAAAAGGCAGACCCAGTATTAGGCGTAGATATGATGAGTACGGGAGAAGTTGGCTGTATCGAGATGATACTAATGAAACAGTACTCAAGAGTATGCTTTCTGTTGGTTATCGTATCCCAGAGAAAAGTGTTCTGCTATCAACAGGCGGATATAAGCAGAAAGTGGATATGCTAGATTCTGCTCGTCTACTCTTTGACAAGGGCTATAAGCTATATGCTACACAAGGAACGCACGATATGCTAGCAGAGAACGGCATCGAATCTACTCTTGTCTACTGGCTCAAGTGATGAGGTAAGCATCCTCAAGCACTAGAACTTCTGCATGAGAAGAAAAATTGATATGGTAGTCAACATCAATAGAATCTTACAGTGGAGAGCTTAACAAATGGTTATCGCTTACGTCGTGCAAAGAATTGACTTAAATGTACCTTTACTAACAAATGCTCGCTTAGCATCGGCTCTTCATTACAGCCTTCTGCACTACTCCTCTTGAAGCTATTAAGATTAAGAGCTGGCAAGAATATAAATAAGAGACCTCCCTGACGGTCTCCCAAAGGACAAGTTTCACTTGTCCTTTTGTGGGCTTTTGCAGAATGCGGTAATCGCAAGGCATTGAGACTGAAGGCGCAGGAGTTTACTCTTGTAAATGACCAAGCCTGAATGTCGATAATAACGCACGAGTGCCATATTATGCAATACTCTCAAATAAGTTCAATATAATACCGAATAATATAATAGCGGTCTTGAGGTTTTAAATCTCAAGACCGCTGTTATATTTCAGTCCAATAGAGTAAAAATAATGCTCTATCCTTTTTGTCTTTTTATACCCCATAGAGAGAAGTATCTCTTTAACTTTTTGCACGCTGGTCGCCTTGAATAACAATCTCTCCATCTTTGGCACTTCCACCCACACACATTTAGTCTTAAGCATACGCCCCAACTCTTTCAAGTCGTCAGAGGTACCGATAAAGCCAGTTATCAGAGTAACCTCCTTACCCGCCTCTGCTTCTTGCTAAGACTAATACGTAAGTTTTGCTGTGCTGGCTCTAGTGTTTCTTCCTCTTCGTTATCATTAGTCTGATATTGATAATCTAGATTAGTACTATAAAGTACCCCTAACCTATCCTTCCAATCTGCCATTGTAATATTCTTTTGTATTCCTAATGCTTAAATAATACTCTTGCCTGCAAAAGGTACTAATCTTAATTAATACGATATCATTGTATGAGGTACAAGAGCACAAAGAAACCTTGCCATATAACAGAGATAAAAAACTATTTAAATAAGGATATAAAACTAACTATAAATCATACACTTACATGGTAATCTGCAGACTTCAGCTGTAGTCTCTTCAAACTACAGCTGAAGTTTGTACAGACTACACGTGTAGTTTGCACAAACTTCGCCGAGGTTTTGACTTTAGGAAGCGTAGATATTATTTTCTCTCTGTTTATCTATCGTATTCGCCTAGCCTAAATCACATCAATCTTGTCTGGTCAAGCATTTTAGTTTATATTTGCCTATCTAAAGATGATGAATTAAGCGGTAATGGGAGAAGTACGCATAGATAAGTGGCTTTTGGGCGTACGAGTATTCAAGACAGAAGTCTGGCTACAGATGCTTGTAAGATGAATAGAGTGAGTATCAATGGACAACTAACAAAGCCCTCTAGATTAGTTAAAGAGGAGATGTTATAAGCGTTCGCAAACCACCCATTGAGTACTCTTTTCAAAGTTCTCCGTGTACTTAATAACCGCGTAGGAGCGAAGCTAGTCCCAGAGTATATGGAGAATGTAACTCCGAAAGAACAATATGACATCTTGGAGCTACAGCGATTATCTAGATTCGTTGATAGAGCTAAGGGGCTAGGGACGTCCTACAAAGAAAGACCGTCGCGACATGGAAAGCTTTTATCGAAGACATGCCCGCAGGGGATGGAATTATTTGATTGGGACGAAGACTGGGATGATTAAAAACAAATAACCCATTATGGCAATAAATCCTGAAGTTGTATATCTTCTCAAACAACCTGATTTATCTATATTGAGAAGGAATTGTACAGACATCTATGGAGGACTCAGGCTATATCATGCTTTTCGTTGGAGCAGGAGGGCATCTACTTTTGGATAAAGCTGGAAAAGGAGAAACCATTCTAGAGCCTAGAATGTACTTCATTCCACACGGCACTTTTTGTTTCAATTAAAGCAATGGATAATGATGTAGATATTCTCGTTATTCATTTTCAAAGCACATACTAGCCTTTGTAGCGGTTTATGCCCCAATATATTTAAGACAACAAAAGCAACTAAACAAGCCTCCGATAGTAAGATCTGATTAAAAATTCAAGGCTCACCCTACCTTCCTAGCGATTTCATCAGGAATTGATATTTGGTTAAAGAGTATTATTCACCTCTCCACGTATACCACCCTTCCACTCTCTTCTTATGATAATAAGGTAGATGAACTATTCCGCCTAATCAAACTTGATTATTCTCCCGAAGAAGCCAATTTATTTTTGCGCTATTACCATTGCCAAATTGTAGGCTTTTAGAGAACGCATTATGAAAAATCTTAATGCGAAAATGGAAGTAGTGACCCTATATCAAATAGGAGAAGAGATGGGTCTTAATGAGGCAACATTCAAGCGTGCATTCATCGGCGAATTTGAGCAATCACCTAGAGAATGGCTAACCGAGCAAAGAAGTCGTATGATATACAAAGAGCTTGCCCTAACGGACAAGCCCTTCAAACTTTTATCTGAGGATTATGGTTTTTGCTCATTAAGTCACTTCGGAGCTTTCTGCAAGATTAATCTAGGAGATAGTCCTCGTAACATCAGAGAGCGCATTCAAGGCTCATCAAAATAGTCATGATACTAAAGGAAAGGGGTTAGCAAGTTTGCAAACCACCCTACAGCCTTACGCCAAGGACTACGTTTCTTCCAGGATAGGCTATCTAAACGAATACATTTCTTCATATCTGCTTCGTAAAGGCTATCTAATTGAGCTGTAATACTCTATCAAAAAACAGCATTTGCTTCGTAGTCATAGCGCAGACTTCTACTATTTAAATTGATAGAGCCTAGAGTTGATAGAGTACTATCTACGGTCATCATCTTAGCATGTAAGAAACCTCCCCTATACAAATATACGTAGGCACCTTTCTTGTAAAGTTTATACAGCTTATGCAAGATCGCATCTGGAGTAAAAAGGAATATCACTCTTTTCTGGGACCATTATCTCTACTAGTACCCCCTGCTTAAGGGCTTTCTGTATTGCTTTATAAATAGATGTAGTTGGTACAAAATAAGGATTTTCTATACGTATGCGTTGAGAAGCACCCTCAATAGATAGAGTATAGAAATCTCTAGCTACCGTTGGTCTAGATACTGGAGCACGGTCTAAGATAGCAACTTTAGTATTTGCATGATTTCCATCTTTATTTGTCTCATAAATAATTGAATCTCTTTGAAGCAAATTAACTTCCTTATTCCACATATCTATGAATATAGACTCTATATCTTGCACTGCATCACCTTCAATACGACAATGCAAATCACGCCACTCTCCGATGCGCTTTAGACCATTGATATAGTAATCTGCAACATTCATTCCTCCTATATAAGCAACCTTGTGGTCAATAATAACAAGTTTACGATGATCTCTAGTAAGGACATGATTAACCCATGGAAAGCGTATAGGGTCATACTTTATTATCTGAAGCCCATTAGAACGAATCTTATCAAGATAATCATTCTTCAGAGGGCTATCGTTCGAGGTATTACCAAAAGCATCAAAGAGAATTTTAACCTCTACTCCACTAGCAACTTTATCTTCTAAACGAGAAAACAAAAGATGAGATATAGAGTCATTACGGAAATTAAAATACTCCATATTTATGGATGTTTTTAGCCTTCTCAATATGCTCTAATAGGTCTGCAAACTTATCTTTTCCACTTGTTAGTAGGCTGACTTGATTATGCGCTCTAATTGGAATTTCCTTAACCCGGAAATACTCGGCAACTAGACTATCTACACCAAAAGATTGAGCCTGATTTAATAGCGTTCCCCTTAGAGTTTGTTGAGCGAACAATGTTGTATTGGCTAAGAAAGACGCAATAATAAATCGCCTAATAATAGAAGAACTATTTATTTTTCATGTTTTGAATACAGATAAACTATAATTATAACAGCGACTAAGCCTTTCAAGATTGATGATAAACTAATAGCCCACCATATTGAACTTAAACCTAGTCCCAAAGCTATGAATGCTATAGCCGTAGGGATACGAAGTATATTCCCGAAAATACTTACTCCTGCTGGTAAATGGCTCTTACCCATACCATAGAGTAAACCCTGTGTCGTTATCTCAATCATCATGAATACCTGAGAATATCCACTAATACGCAAGTATATAGCACCCTCTCTAAAGGTTTCCATGTCTGGCACGATAAGACGAAAAAGACTTTCTCCCCAAAAGATAAAATAAAGCATTCCTAAGAAACCAAGTCCCATTGTAAAACTCAGTGCTACTCTAAATGTAGCCCAAACACGTTCATACTTTCTTGCAGCATAATTCTGAGCTACAATCGTACTCAAAGCTGTAGTAACTCCTTGTGCAGTATTCCAAGTTAGAGCTTCTAATTGCCCTCCCGTAGTAAGAACTGCTATACCAACATGTCCTCCTACAGTAGACACTAGTCTCCCCATATAAATAGTAACAAGAGCAAAAAATACATTAAGGAGAGCTGGAGGAATGCCTATTCTAAAAATCTGTTTTACCTCACTCCATGCAATTTTATTGGGGAATAAAGAGAAATTGGCTAGCAACTTGTCTTTTATTCTTAGCCTTAGGATAAAGGCAATCATAACAATCCATTGGCTCAATACAGTAGCCCATGCTGCACCCTGAACGCCTAGATCAAACCCAAATATCAACAAGGGATCTAAAATCATGTTGCATACCAATCCCAATCCAAGTATCAAGAAAGGTACACGGCTATTTCCCGTAGCATTATAGACTCCAAACAATGTACTTGTCAGAAAAACAACAGGAAGTCCAAGAATAGCTATTCTCATATACTCCAAAGCTAAGTCTGATACCGCTCTCTCAGGTGCGTACAAACTAATTAATGGAGATGCTAGCAAGATATATCCAATTGCCCATATACAACCTACGAGTATGCTTATAGCTGTATTATGGCTTGCAAAGGAGCGAGCTAACTCTAACTCTCCTCGCCCTATTGACTGCCCTATTGTTACTTCACTTCCTGTCTTAGTTAGATAAGTCATGGCATTTGCTATCCATAAGAATACAGATATAATACCAACAGCGAGCAACCTCGCGACTACCTAATCAGCCCAACCATGCCATATCTGTAAAGCTATAAGCCATCTGAATAAAGCTTGTTCCCATAATAGGAAGAGCAAGCTGTACCAGATGGCGAACAATAGAGCCTGTAGTTAAATCTTTTACCTTTAACAAAATAAATACCAATTAAATCATAATAGCTGAGCAAGTTTCTGCTCCATCGCCTGCAATTCATTTTTTCGGAGACGAGTCGCTTCAAGAAATCTGTTTCTTTTGTCGCTTCTATCATTTCCTTACGAGTTTGCTCCATAAGTTTTTCAATGCAACAGCATCTAAATGCTCTATAATAGGGTCCACACTCACAACCTTCGTTTCATTATACTCCTCACTAGGCTGAAGATCCTTAGACTTAGCTAGCACTGATGAGCTATTCTTCACGATTTGTCTAGGAACGATATTGTGCTTAGTATTATAGGCAATTTGTTTCTCTCTTCGTCGAGCTGTTTCATCCATAGTCAGCCTCATACTCTCTGTAATCTTGTCTGCATAGAAGATAACTCGACCATTTACATTACGGGCGGCTCTACCTGCGGTCTGCGTTAGAGAGCGATGCGAGCGTAAGAATCCTTCCTTATCAGCATCCAATACAGCTACAAGGGCAACTTCAGGCAAATCTAGACCTTCTCTAAGCAGATTCACACCGATTAGAACATCATAAACACCCCTACGCAAATCTTCCATAATCTGCACACGCTCAAGCGTATCCACATCACTATGAATGTAACTACATTTAACCCTATGACGAGTAAGATATTCACTAAGTTCTTCCGCCATACGCTTGGTGAGTGTAGTCACCAATGTTCTTTGCCCTAAAGAAATAGCTTTCTGTATTTCTTCTTCCAAATCATCGACCTGATGCTCTGTCGGACGAACTTCAATTATTGGGTCTAATAGCCCCGTAGGTCTTATTAACTGTTCAACAATAATACCTTCACTTTTTTGAAGTTCATACTCTGCTGGAGTTGCACTAACATATAGAGTACGTGGAGTCAATGATGAAAACTCTTCAAAAGTTAGAGGTCTATTATCTAATGCCGCAGGCAATCGGAAGCCATACTCCACAAGATTTACTTTGCGAGACCTATCTCCTCCATACATCGCTCTAATCTGAGGTATTGTTACGTGGCTTTCATCAATAATAAGAAGGAAGTCATCAGGGAAATAATCAAAAAGACAATAAGGTCTAGCCCCAGGAACTCGTCCGTCAAAATAACGAGAATAGTTTTCAATTCCAGAACAGTATCCCAATTCCTTTATCATCTCCATATCATAGCTGACACGTTCATAAAGCCGTTTGGCTTCATAAACTTTACCCTCCTCTTCTAGCTCTCTTGTTCTATTACCTAAATCAATAGCCATCATATCAATAGCTCTATTAACTTGCTCCTGAGTAGTTACAAAGAGGTTAGCCGGATGAACAACAAGCGAAGACATCGGACCGTACTCTCGACCTGACTTAGGGTCAAAAGATGCAATGCGTTCAATCTCATCATCCCAAAACGTAATGCGATAGGCTACTCCATCGTATCCTTCTATCGCAGGGTAAACATCAACAGTATCTCCCTTTTTGTCCTAAAATAACCACTTAAGAAAGTTACCTTATCATTTACATAATGATTTCCTACAAGATCTCTAGTAAATGAAGACAGCGGATAACGTTGCCCGACACGCAGTTGTATAATTTTTCTCAGCAAAAAAACACTTGGGTCTGCCATACCGTAGAGGCACGACACCGAACTTACCACAATAACGTCATCACGACCACTAAGAAGAGAGGCTGTCGTACGCAATCGAAGTTTTTTTCGATTTCAGCATTGATAGCCATATCCTTCTCGATGTATGTATCAGAATGGGCTATATATGCCTCTGGTTGATAGTAATCGTAATAACTAACAAAATACTCAACGGCATTATTAGGGAAGAAGGCCTTAAACTCGGTATAAAGTTGCGCTGCTAGCGTTTTGTTATGGCACAGAATAAGTGTGGGACGTCCTAATTTCTCAATAACATTAGCGGCTGTAAAGGTTTTTTCCCGAACCAGTTACACCTAGTAAAGTCTGATGGTCTTGCCCCTTCTAAAACCTTGAACCAATGCTTCTATAGCATCTGGTTGGTCACCTGTAGGTTTAAACTTTGAATTTATTTCAAACCCCATCTTACTTTTACTCGTATTAAAGATAAGCCATCACGCATTGGTAAAATCAAATTTTCCACACGCTCATCATCTTGCACAAACTTGTTGAATGCTAATATTGACTTAGTTTGAGTGTCATTATCTTTGATAGGCTCAATTACTTTTCCGTTCCATAGAGTATTATCAGCAATTATCAAAGCTCCGCTCTTTAAGTGAGGTATGATTGAGTTGTAATACTCTACATATTGCCTCTTATTAGCATCTATATACACGATATCAAACTGATGTTGTGATAAGAGTTGAGGTAAAAGTTCTATCGCATCGCCGATATGTAAATGAATACGATTTCCATAAGGGGCTTGTTCAATATACTTTCGTATAAAATCCTCCATCTCATCGTCACACTCAACTGTATGAACTTCACCATCATCAGTCATTGCCTCAGCCATACAATGTGCCGCATAACCAGAATAGGTTCCCAAGCTCTAAGACCTTTTCGGGCATTCATCAATTGAACGAGTAGGCGAAGAAAAATTTCCTTGTAAATGCCCTGATAGCATTCGAGGACGTACTAGTCTTAGATGAGCAGCACGCCCGAGAGTAGCTCTAAGCTCACTTTCGGGCGTGCTATGACTAAGGATATAATCTTCTAATTTAGAACTATCCAACATAAGCAATTAACGAAGCATATCTCTGTATTTACGATCCAACTCCTTCCTTACGTCTTCTGTTGGATTTAAATTCTCACTACTCTGAAGCTTCTCTAGCAGTTCTTTTTCTTCCTTACTTAGAGTACTTGGAGTATATACGTTCACATTGATAATCAAATCTCCCTTGTGATTATTGTAATTGACCTCTGGGAGTCCTTTCCTCTTAAACGCAATATCTTCCCACTCTGAGTTCCCGGTTCTGATTTTTCACTTTGACACGCCCGGTTATAGTAGGGACTTCAACTTGAGCACCGAATACAGCCTGAGGGTATGATATAAGCAGATTATAAATTACATCATTACCATTACGGATGAGATTTGGATCTTCTTCCTCTTGAATAACGACAAGTAAATCGCCATTAACTCCTCCATTAGGAGCTGCATGCCCCTTTCCTTGAACAGTTAGTTGCATTCCTTCAGCGACACCTGCAGGGATACGAAAAAGCTGATAACTTCCTCGCCTTGTTCAACGCCCTTTCCATGGCAGTGACTACAAGGTTTAACGACTCTGCTCTCCCGAACCATTACATGTAGGACAAACACCTTGTGTCTGCATTGCCCCAAAAATAGTTCGTTGCATTTGCATCACAACGCCCTTGACCGTGACAAGTTTTACATGTAATCTTACCATCACGTTCTGTCGTTTGTTCGCCATCGCAATGAGAACATTTTATTTGCTTCTTAACCTTAAGTTTTTCTCAGTTCCTTGTTCGATTTCAGCCAATGTCAGTCGAACTCGAGCTCTTAGATCGCCTCCTCTTTGACGCTGTCTGCCTCCACTAAAACCGCCGAAGCCTCCAAAACCACCATCAAAGTGACCGCCAAAGATATCTCCGAAACGGCTGAATATATCATCCATACTCATACCTCCTCCGAAGCCTCCAAAACCACCAGAGCCAGATGCACCTCCTACTCCAGCATGACCAAACTGATCATAACGCTGACGCTTTTGCGGATCGCTAAGGACATCATATGCTTCTGCGATTTCTTTAAACTTTTTCTTCAGCCTCTGCATCTCCAGGATTTTTATCTGGGTGATACTTAATAGCGAGTTTGCGATATGCTTTCTTCAGAGCATCTTCATTGGCACTCTTATCAACACCAAGAACTTCGTAATAATCTCTTTTAGCCATAATCTTTTTATTGTCCTACGACTACACTTGCATGACGGATTACCTTATCACCAAGTTTATAGCCCTTCTTCACACAATCAATAATACGACCTTTCAATTCTTCACTAGGAGCTGGAAAAGCTGCTATAGCTTCGTGCAACTCTTCATCGAACACAGCCTCAGTAGTTTCAACAGCTTCAACGCCCTGTTTCTTTAGGTAATCTATGAAACTTACTATAGATAAGTTTCATACCCTCTCTCAAAGCATCAATATCTTCAGCTTTATCCATATTAACAAGGGCTATATCTAAATCATCTATTACGGGTCAAAAGCTCTTTAAGAACTTTCTCTCCCCCATTTTTAATAAGCTCACTCTTTTCCTTCAGAGTACGTTTGCGGTAGTTATCATACTCAGCCATTAGACGCAAATGTGCATCTTTAAGCTGGGCTAACTCTTTGTCAGCTGTCATCTCAGACTCTGACTGATTGTCAGTTGCCTCATTTAATTCTTCCTCATTAGACCCTACAGAGTCCACTACTTCCTTATCGAGATTAGATTGTTCTAGCTCTTGCTCCCTGTAAATCTTTGATTTCTTCGCTCATAATCTTTACTATTAAATTTTTGCTATCTATAAGTACAAATATAGTGCCAATAGCACTTTCTTTAGTCACTTAAGATCTATTCTTTAAATATTAAGAATGGTCAATAACCACTAATGATTACTGACCATCTTGTACCCGAAGCCGGATCGAACTCGGCACGAACTTGCGTTCATTGGTGTTTGAGACCAACGCGTCTACCAATTCCGCCATTCGGGCTTTCCGCCTGCAAAGATACAAATACTTTTCACAACTACAAGCACTACAAAGTAGCACATCTTACAAAAACAGACTAAATCACTCTAAACAAAACAACTTTTAAAAATTCCATCATTTCAACTAAGAGCATAAAAAAATAAATCAATCATACGGATAACTAAAATAGTCTGTGTAAGCAAATGTAATTTTTACGTTCTACAACCTAAAGTTCAAACTTCAGTTGAAAGCGTCCAGAAAAATACGACATATCTCAAAGTAAGTACGTAGTACTCGTTTCAGTAAGTGCGTGTACTCACTGAAGTGTTTACACGTAAGTACTCATATGATTACGCGTACTTACACTCATCATTAAACTGAAGTCCCCCAATAGCCCCTATAAATAACAATAAGCACTTGATGGTGGAATGTATACACCTGACTCCAATCGCCGTTTGCTCTTCTTTTGATTTATACCTATCTTTGCGTAGATAAATAGACAAGTATGATAAATCGTTTAGTAATTCGCACCCGTGTTCTCCAGACAGCTTATGCCTATATGCACAAGGAAGAACAAAAGCTGACTGCAGCAGAGGCAGACCTTAAAACAGCTTTGGGGCGTACCTATGACCTATACCTTTTTCTGTTGCGCCTCCCAATTGACTTAACTGATTTTTGGGGACAACTCATAGAATTACGCAAGAACAAAGCATCTTGCTAGTGCGGTGGAACGTAATCCCTAATTACCGCCCTTTGCACAACGCCTATATTGCTAAGCTTGAGGATTGTCAAGAACTTGATAATTGGTACAACCAGTTCCCTTTAGCATGGTCGGACGAATCTTCTCTTTTAAGAAGTCTCATCAACGAAATTGAAAGTAGCAATATCTATAGAAACTACCTAACTAGTTCTATAGACTTTGAGAACGATAGGAACTTTTGGGTTAATGTCTTCCACCAAATTATTGCACCTAATCCTCAACTAGCCCATTATCTAGAAGAGCAAAGTTTATATTGGGATGACAATCACGACTACATCGAAAAGATTGCTTTGTGAAGAATATCCGAAAATCAGACCCAGAGCTTATAAGTGAAGCTGTTGCTCTTGCAAAAAGCTAATAACAACTATCAAAGTTTGAAATATGAAAATGGCAGTGTAGAGGTCGTTAAAAACTTTTGTACTCAAAGACGATGAAGAAATCTAGAAGCAGAACTCGATTTTGCCGAGACTCTACTTCCTCAGTATAAGGATTCGGACGATATTACTTACGCTCAACACCTACTCAGGCAAACGATACTAGGCTACCAACAAGTAGATGAACTTCTCCGTAAGCACATCTCTGAGAGATGGGAAAAAGACCGCCTGGCCAGCATGGATGAACTTATCATGCATCTAGCTATAACTAGAGTTCTTACATTTTCCTAATATTCCTACGAAACATTACCATCAATGAGTATGTCGAGCTAAGCAAGCATTATTCGACTCCTAAGAGCAGTTCATTTGTTAATGGTGTTCTTGATGCTGTGGCTAAAGAACTGAAAGCTGAAGGAAAAAAATTATCAAATAAGTAGAATTTTTAAAAAGTACACAATCTCTATGTATCAAACGCTTATGCAAGTTGGAGGAGCTGCTCCTCAAGCTCCATGGTGGCAGACACCAGCATTAATGGTAGGAGTCTTTGCAATCATATATTTCTTTATGATTCGCCCTCAGCAAAAGAAACAAAAAGAATTACAAGCACAGCGTGATGCTCTCAAGATTGGGGAGTAAAATCGTAACAACTGGCGGTATCCTTGGCACAATTAAGGATGTGAAAGAAAACGAATTTGTCGTTGAAATCGCCGAAGGTGTACGCGTACGTGTAGATAAAAACAGCGTGTATCCTGTGATTGAAAAGTAATCCTCTAGTCTGTAAGGTTTATGAAACTCGGTCTAAAAGTTTCAAAAGACAAACAAGGACAGAAGAATAAGTTAGACGAGAATAGCAGTTGGCATAAGCGACTACGCCGTTCTCGTCTGCTTGCATTTGTACCGTTCTTAATACTGGCTACACTTATTTGGATTGTACAAACCCTTACAATCTGATGTGATACGTCCTGATATATCCCTTTAGGTTTGAGGGAGGTAAGTAAGAGTAATGGTACTAAAATCAAAATACCTGAGTTCATCGAAGTTCAAGTTAAAGATAAAGGAATTGAACATATCCGATACGAACTAGATACTCCTGATACCATACAGCTCCATCTTATCCAAGAGCATGATGGCACTGAATATATTGGGATTTTAAGAAGAGAATTGAGTGAAGCTCTTACTACACGCGTCTCTAGCACGGCTACAGTCGTTCAAACTAGCTTTTAGTGAGCTTAAGATTGCGACCCATAAGCGTATACAGAAAAAAACTCCCAATCCTTTTTAGGTAATAAGCCTGAAGTTCCAATGGGCTATACTATCGAAAAATCACCCTATCACCCGATAGTGTCCTTGTCTATGGAGAAGCCTCCCTGATTAGCCCAACTTCAGGATATTAGAACGGAAGTCATTAAAGATAGCCTTTCCTCTACTGGAATAAGCAGAAAAATTAAAAGCTAAAACTTCCGTACGATACTTATAGCGACTTTGACAATGTTCAAGTCAAGATAACACTGGAAGAGCTTACAGAACGTGTCGTACAATCTGCCAATACAAATAGAGCACGTTCCTGAAGGATTTACGATAATCCCTCTACCCAGCACTGCAGATGTAACAATCACCCTACCTCGTTCTCGATACAATGACGTATCTGAAGCAAATCTAACATTAAGTGCTGATTTTAGGTCTTTAACGAGTAATAAGGATGTATTGAGGCTAAGATTAAGCAAAAAACCTCAATGGATTATTCAGACTCGTATTACGCCTGAAACCATCCAATATATTAAAGAAGGGAAAAGAGAAGAGTAGAATGATTACAATTGGTATCACAGGAGGAATAGGCAGCGGGAAAAGTTATATTTGCAAGATCTTCAAGCAAATGGGAATACCCATCTATGACTGTGACAGTCACGCTAAAAAGTTTATATGATAAAGATTTGGACCTAAAAAGGGAGATGATTAATCTTTTAGGCGAAAAGAATTTACGATACCCCTACTGGAACAATAGACAAGAGATATCTATCTGAAATAATTTTCTCAGATAAAGAGATACTTAAGCGAGTTAATGCCCTTGTTCATCCAGCTGTACAGCAAGATATTGATTATTGGAAAAGAGAACAAGAAGCTAAAGGATACGCTATTGTAGTTCTAGAAAGTGCTATACTACTAAATTCGTCTAATTTGATGCAACGGATAGATAAATGTCTTGTTGTCAGTGCTCCTTTAAGCACACGCCTGAAGAGGGCAACGGAGAGAGACCTTTGTGAACCTGAAATCATACAAAAACGAATAAATACACAGCTAGATGATTCTGAAATGTGCAAGAAGGCCGACTACATCATATATAATGATGGTACAACGCACATTTTACCTCAGATTAGTAAGTTTATCCAAACATTAGAATCTATCTAAGTTTAGTATCTTTGTACATATTGTACACTAGTACTAAACTCAGACTCACCTATTAACAAAGATATTAGTTTATATGGCTCAGGAGATTAAACAGCTATTACCTAACTCGGTATGGAGCTACTTCTATAATTTAACTCAAATCCCACGTCCAACAGGTCAGACTACTGCGACACAAGAATATATCCTCAAAATTTGCAGAAGAATGTGGATTATCTTCAGACAGAGACGCTGTTGGCAATATTGTTGTTCGTAAACCAGCATCGGCAGGTATGGAACAAAAGCCAACAATAATATTACAAGCACATCTTGATATGGTGCCTCAAGCAAATAGTGAAACTAAACATGATTTTGCCACAGACCCCATAGATGCCTATATTGACGGAGAATGGGTTAAGGCAAGAGGAACAACTCTGGGAGCTGATAATGGGATTGGAGTTGCTTATGCTCTAGCTATTCTCTCTGACAAGACTCTTAAGCATGGTCCCTATTGAAGCTCTCTTTACCATTGACGAAGAAGTTGGTATGGTCGGAGCAAATGGTCTACAAGCGGGATTTTGCCAAGGAGATATTCTAATTAATCTAGATAGTGAAGAAGAAAATGAGCTCTTCATTGGTTGTGCTGGAGGTATCGATGTCGAAGCATCTTTAGAGTACCAAGATAATACCCCCACTCCCGAAGGAGATGTAGCCGTACTTGTAACCCTTACAGGACTAAAAAGGTGGACACTCTGGAGTTGACATAATATTAGGTCGAGCAAATGCTAACAAATTAATGGCTCGTTTCTTGAAAGAAGCTGTAAGCTGCTGTGGTGCTCGTATTGCTCATTTTTGAAGGGGGCTCTCTTCGTAATGCTATTCCAAGAGAGGCATTTGCTACAATTACGATCCCAGAGGATGGTGCAGACAATTTGTGGGAATTAGCAAGTGATTACGCTGAAGTATTCCAAAAGAGAGTATCAGGGGATTGAAGATAATATCTTGCTTAATCTGACTCATACAGAATTACCTAAGACTGTTGTTCCAGAGGAAATCCAAGATGGAGTATTAAATGCACTAGAAGCTTGCATCAATGGTCCACAAAGCATGCTTCAGGACTTTCCTAATGTCGTCGAGAGTTCAACAAATATGGCTCGTGTTAGCCTTGGCGAAGGTCAATTTACAGCTTACTTCTTAGTTCGTAGCTCTCTAGAGAGTCGAAAAGATGCCGTAGCTTCTTCTATTGAGAGCGCAATGACTCTAGCTGGTGCTTCGGTTAGATTTGATGGCTCATATAACGGTTGGGCTCCCTAATAGCAATAGCCCTATCTTAAAAACAATGACAAAGGCATACGAAGAAGTTTTAAATGTCACGCCTAAAATAACAGTTATTCATGCTGGACTTGAATGTGGTATCCTTCAGGGAGTAATGCCCCGTGTGGACATGATTTCAGTGGGACCAACTATTCGCTCTCCTCATTCTCCAGATGAACGAGTAAATATTGCTACAGTAGAACGTACATGGAGGGTTCTTTGTCGTTCTTTAGAACTTATTTAATAAAGAAAAATTACACTACAAATATCGATTTGAATATGAGCAAACACGCATATGTATTCCCTGGGCAAGGAGCTCAGTTTGTTGGCATGGGAAAAAGACCTATACGACAATTTCCCTAAAGCCAAAGAACTTTTTTTGACCAAGCTAATGAAATCTTAGGATTTAACATTACAGACATTATCTTCAATGGAATAGATGAGGATCTCAAGCAAACCAAAGTAACTCAGCCTGCAGTTTTTCTACACTCTGTTATTCGTGCAATCTGTCTTGGTGATGACTTTAACCTGAGATGGTAGCAGGACATTCATTAGGAGAATTCTCTGCGCTCGTAGCTGCTGGAGTACTAAGCTTTGAAGATGGTCTTCGTTTAGTAAGTAAAAGAGCTCTAGCAATGCAGGCTGCATGTGAATTACAGCCATCAACTATGGCAGCTGTTCTTGGTCTTGAGGATGAAAAAGTTGTAGAAGTTCTTAAGAGCTATTACAAATGAAGTCGTTGTTGCTGCTAATTTTTAATTGCCCAGGACAACTAGTTATCTCGGGTTCTATAGCCGGAGTTGAGCAAGCCTGTGAAGCTCTCAAAAACGCAGGAGCCAAAAGAGCTCTACCTCTTAAGGTTGGAGGTGCATTCCACTCTCCTCTAATGGAACCAGCTAGAGAAGAATTAGCGAAAGCTATTGAAGAAACAAATTTCTCTTCACCGAAGTGTCCTATCTATCAAAATGTCGTGGCTCATGCAGTTACAGAACCTCAAGAGATTAAAAAGAATCTGATTGCGCAGTTAACTGCACCAGTTAGATGGACAGAATGTGTACGAGCTATGATTTCTGATGGAGCAACCCTATTTACAGAAGTCGGTCCGGGTACAGTACTTCAAGGGCTTGTTAAGAAGATTGACTCTAGCATTTCGGCAGAGAGTATCGCCTAATCTATGAGTGAAAGAACTAAAAAGTAAACTATAGCGAAAAATGATATAAGAACCCTTGAGTGGGACGAGCATATACGTCGTCGCCCTGGTATGTATATCGGGAAACTTGGTGACGGGAAAACATGCTGATGATGGTATATACGTCTTACTCAAGGAGGTCTTAGATAATTCTATTGACGAGTTCGTCATGGGTGCTGGGAAGAAGATTGAACTCAGCATTCATGATGGACTCGTATCTATTAGGGACTATGGTCGAGGTATACCTCTAGGGAAACTTGTTGATGCAACAAGCAAGATGAACACTGGGGAAAGATTGACTCTAAGGCCTTTAAAAAAATCAGTGGGACTTAATGGTGTCGGAATAAAAAGCTGTTAATGCTCTATCCGTACATTTTGAGGTCACAGTATGGAGAGAAGGGCAAACTAAAAAGGTAAGCTATAGTCATGCCAAACTGTTGGGAGAAACTGAGGCTTCACCTTATGATGGACCCAGTGGAACACAAGTAACTTTTTCGCCCAGACTCTAATCTATTCCTTAACTATGAATTCAGAGATGAATTTGTAGAGATAATGGTAAAGAACTATGTATTTCTCAATACGGGACTCACCATTATCTACAATGGGAAACGCTACAATAGCAAGAATGGGTTGGTAGACCTTCTTGCGGAAAATATGTCTAGTGATCCCTTGTATGCTCCAATACATTTAAAAGGAGAAGACATTGAGGTAGTCATTACTCATGCCAACCAATATGGCGAAGAGTTCTATAGTTTTGTTAATGGGCAGAACACAACTCAAGGAGGTACTCATCTTACAGCTTTCCGTGAAGTTATCGCTCGAGTAATAAAAGATTTCTTCAACAAAAACTTTGAATATGGAGATATTCGAAGTGGGATTGTGGCAGCTATCAGCATAAAAGTAGAAGAACCTGTTTTTGAATCTCAGACTAAAACCAAGCTTGGTAGTCGTGATATGGGCCCTGATGGACCAACTATACTAAAGTTTGTCGGTGATTATTTAGGGAGAGAACTTGACTTATATTTGCACCAACATTCAGAAGAAGCTTCTATTCTCTTACAAAAGATACAAGATAGCGAACGAGAACGCAAGGCCATGAGTGGCGTTACTAAAGCTTGCTCGAGAAAGAGCCAAGAAGGCTAATCTGCATAACAAAAAGCTTCGTGATTGCACCATTCATTATAATGACGCAAAAGCTGTTGAGCCTGAACGAACAAGCATTTTTATCACAGAAGGAAATTCTGCAAGTGGCTCTATCACAACTTGTAGAGATCCCAAATACCAAGCAGTCTTTAGCCTTAGGGGAAAACCTCTAAATTGCTACGGTATGAGTAAGAAAGTAGTGTATGAAAATGAGGAGTTCAATCTACTTCAAGCTGCTCTTAATATTGAAGATGGCTTAGATGGCTTGCGTTATAATCGTATTATCATTGCAACCGATGCTGATGATGATGGGATGCATATTCGTTTGCTCATCATTACTTTTTTTCTTACAATTCTTTCCTGAATTAGTTCGTAGAGGACATTTATTTATCCTAGAAACACCTCTTTTCCGTGTTTTTCTTCCCCAAAGAAGCGAAACAAGGAGATAGTTTCTCAGACAAAGCAGCCTCTAAAAGGCAAAACAAGAGGCAAAGAAGAAAAAAAGTAGATGGTGAAAAATGAAGAGCTTTCCTATTACAAATATTTACTGCTACAATGAAGCTCAAAAGCAAGAAGCACTAAAGAAGCTAGGGAAAAAAAGCTCTTGTTACCCGATTTAAAGGTCTTGGGGAAATTTCTCCAGAGCAATTCAAAGATTGGATTAGTGAGGAGAATATCAAACTCGACCCTATCAAAATAAAGAAAGAAGATAATCTACAAGGGCTACTTACCTTTTATATGGGCAAGAATACCCCCGAACGCCAGAACTTTCATTATTGACAACCTTGTCGTAGATGGGGAGTAGTTATACCATATATCATTCTCTATCTATTATGCTACGGTACATCAATTAAAGTTCTGCTCTTTCTCATAACTTCACGCTAAACAAATTGCGCTGGTTAAGTAAGTCCTAAAGAATAAAGGGCTATTTTAGCTGATATTATGTATCTTTGTAGATATTAAATAATGGTTATCCATACTCATAATGAGCGAAGACATTAAAGATTTAAATAATACAGGAGAGTACTCTGCGAGTAGTATTACCGTCCTAGAAGGACTAGAAGCTGTTCGTAAGCGTCCAGCCATGTACATTGGAGACATCGGCGAAAAGGGATTACACCATCTTGTATATGAAGTAGTTGACAACTCTATAGATGAAGCTTTTAGCTGGATATTGTACGGATATAGAAGTCATCATCAATGAAGATAATTCTATTGAAGTACGTGATAACGGTCGAGGTATACCTGTAGACATTCACGAGAAAGAGGGAAAAAGTGCCCTTGAAGTTGTACTTACAGTGCTACATGCTGGGGGTAAGTTTGATAAAGGCTCTTATAAAGTATCTGGAGGACTCCATGGTGTAGGTGTCAGTTGTGTAAATGCCTTATCGACATATTTGAAGGCCGTTGTACATCGTGATGGAAAAATCCACGAAATGGAGTTTAGTTGTGGTATCCCAACTAGTGAACTCAAGATTACGGGAGAAACAGACCGCACGGGTACTACCATCATATTTAAACCAGATACATCTATCTTTATTGTTGGCGAGTATCAGTTCAAAATACTTAGCGATAGGTTGCGCGAATTAGCATATCTAAATGCAGGAATACGCTTAACGCTTACCGATAGACGAGAAGTACTTGAGTCTGGAGAATTTAAAAGTGAAACCTATTATAGCGAAGAAGGGCTCAAGGAGTTTGTTTCTTTCATCAACAAATCAAAAGAAGCTCTTATTGGAGATGTTATTCATATCGTAACAGAGAAACAAGGTATTCCTGTCGAGGTTGCGATGACATACAACTCAAGTTATACTGAGAATGTATACAGTTATGTAAATAACATCAATACGATTGAGGGAGGAACTCACTTAGCAGGATTTCGCCGAGGTCTCACAAGAACCCTCAAGAAATATGCTACGGATACTAAGGCTCTAGAAAAAGCTAAAGTTGAAATTACTGGTGATGACTTCCGAGAAGGTCTTACTGCAGTTATTAGTATTAAAGTCGCCGAACCTCAGTTTGAAGGTCAGACTAAGACTAAGCTAGGAAATAACGAAGTCATCGGAGCAGTGGATATGGCTGTAAGTGATGCCCTAGAACAATATCTAGAGGAGCATCCTAAAGGAAGCCAAAACTATTGTAGACAAAGTTATCCTAGCTGCAATGGCTCGCCATGCTGCACGTAAAGCACGTGAGCAAGTTCAACGTAAATCACCTCTTGCTGGAGGTGGCCTACCGGGAAAACTTGCAGATTGCCAAAGTAAAGACCCTGCAGTTTCAGAATTATTCCTTGTCGAAGGAGACTCTGCTGGAGGTACAGCCAAACAAGGACGTGCACGCGAATATCAAGCTATCTTACCTTTGCGAGGAAAAATCCTCAATGTTGAGAAAGCTATGCAACATAAGGTGTTAGAAAGCGAAGAAATTCGAAATATCTATACAGCACTTGGTGTTACTATCGGAACAGAAGAAGATGGCATGGCACTTAATCTTACAAAACTACGTTATCATAAGGTCATTATTATGACCGATGCTGACGTTGATGGTAGCCATATCGCCACTCTAATTCTAACATTCTTCTTCCGCAATATGCGCCCTCTCATCGAACAGGGTTATGTCTATATCGCTAATCCTCCACTTTACCTATGTAAACGAGGAAAGGAAATACAGTATTGCTGGACAGAACAGCAACGCCAAGCTTTCATTCGCAAAGTAGCAGATGGAGATGAGAGCAAGGTTACTACTCAGAGATATAAAGGTCTTGGTGAGATGAATGAAGAACAGCTTTGGGAAACAACTATGAATCCTGAGAATCGTACACTTCATAGAATCTCTATAGAAAATGCGGCTGAAGCTGACAGAATCTTCTCAATGCTCATGGGCGATGATGTTGCTCCTCGTAGAGAATTCATTGAAGAGAATGCAACATATGCTCGTATCGATGCGTAATTAAAACTCCACATCTTTTCTTTAGACTTTGTTTTGAAGATAGTCTGAAGATAGTTGATAAGTCAGGGAATAGCGCTAGGTTCAAATAGAACTCTAGCGCTATTCCCTAATCGTCCAATGCATCTAAAGTTTTTTTCTTGCGTCTAAAATATAAGAAATATACAGTATCCTGCTTGAGAGAAAACTAACCCTAACCTCAACTGTATTTTTCATTTTAATCAAAAATAAATTCATGATTTTAATAAGACAAATCCATCACAAGAGATTATTTTTAAATAAAAACGCACATAAAAGGCTAAAAACAACAAAGTATTGACAAGTAAATCGCAAATTAATAGACAATTTTAATAATGAGCTCTATCTCTATTGATACATTCAGAATATGTTTATCTCAAATTCTTATATTATCTTTTGCGAAACATTTATTTCAGAACGAAAGCTCTACTGCATACATTATAATGATAAATTATGTGGAGCATCAGATATCAAAGAAGAATTAGATATGAAGAAAGTAACGATGATGGCGATGAGCCTTGGTCTTCTGCTCTCTATCGGAGATGCCCTTGCAGAGAAGCTCAACTCGCCAACAAAGAAGCTCGAGATGAATTTTCGAGTTGAATGAAGCTGGTGAACCTACATATAGCCTCAAGATGGCTGATGGAACGGTTATCACTAAGACAAGTAAGATGGGATTCGAAATGAAAGACAGCAAACTTTCATTTGATAAGAATTTTGAAGTCATTAAGACAAATACATCTTCCTTTGATGAAACATGGACTCCTGTTTGGGGCGAAGTCAAGAAAATTCGTAATAATTATAATGAGCTTGAAGTTCAACTTAGAAAGAAAGATACAGATAAGCTCCTAACTATTCGCTTCCGTCTCTATGATGATGGTCTAGGCTTCCGCTATGAATTCCCTGGTCGTCAAGGGTCAAAACTTCCTAGTAGTTAAGCGAGAGCTTACAGAGTTTGCTCTACCTGGAGACATGAAGGCTTGGTGGATACCCGGCGATTATGACACTGAAGAGTACGATTTCACAACTAGTCGTTTGAGTGAAGTTCGTGGTCTCTTTGACAAGGCTTATACGGCAAACTGCTCTCAAGCAGCTTTCAGCAAGACTGGTCTTCAGACTCCACTCCAGCTGAAAAGTGATAATGGAGCCTATATCAAATATCCATGAAGCCGCATTGATTGATTTCCCTGCAATAAATGTAAATCTGAATGATAAGACTTTCGTGCTTAATACGGAACTTACTCCAGATGCTAAGGGGATAGAGGTCATATCGCAGCACCATTCAACACACCTTGGCGTACAATCATCGCTAGTAAGGACGCTCGTGATATCCTTGCGAGCAAGCTAACATATAACCTTAATGAGCCTTGTGCGTATGAAAATACAAGCTGGATTAAGCCTATTAAGTATATGGGTGTATGGTGGGAAATGATCACAGGCAAGGGCTCTTGGGCTTATACTGATGAAGTTCCATTTACTAAGTTAGGAGTTACAGACTACTCTAAGGCTAAACCTAATGGTAAGCACTCAGCAAATACCGAACGAGTTAAGTACTACATTGATTATGCTGCTAAGCATGGCTTTTGATGCTATTCTTGTATGAAGGATGGAATGTTGGCTGGGAAGACTGGTTTGACCTCTCTAAGGATGATGTATTTGACTTCGTAACACCTTATCCAGACTTTAATGTAGCAGAACTACGTGACTATGGTAAGGCTAAAGGAGTTAAGATTATCATGCACCACGAAACCTCTGGATCTATTCGTAACTATGAGCGTCACATGCATGACGCCTATCAGTTCATGAAGGACAATAACTATTCTGCCGTAAAGAGTGGTTATGTTGGAAATATGATTCCACGAGGAGAACACCACTATGGTCAATATATGGTTAACCACTACCTCTATGCCGTAAAGGAAGCAGCTAAGTATGGCATCTCCGTTAATGCGCATGAGAGTGTACACATGACAGGCTTGAGCCGCACTTATCCAAACCTCATAGCTCAAGAAAGTGCTAAGGGACAAGAATATCAGGCTTTTGGAGGTAATAATGGCAACCACATGACTATCCTTCCTTTTGGTCGTCTTATTGGAGGTCCTATGGACTACACCCCAGGTATCTTCGAAACAGATATGACAAAGCTTAATCCGGATAACAAAAAAATCAGATTAAAGCAACTATTGCAAACCAACTAGGAACATATCTCACTATGTACAGCCCTCTGCAAATGGCAGCTGACCTACCTGAGAACTATGACCGCTTCCAAGACGCATTCCAGTTCATCAAGGATGTTGCTGTTGACTGGGATGATAGTAAGTATCTTGAAGCAGAACCAGGTGAGTACGTAACCGTTGCTCGTAAGGCTAAAGGGAACTGATAAGTGGTTTGTTGGTAATGTAGCAGGACTCAATGGTCATAAGAGTAACATTACTCTTGACTTCTTAGATGCTGGCAAGACCTATACTGCGACTATCTATGAAGATGGCAAGAATGCTAGTTTCGATAAGAATCCCACAAAGCTACAATATCCGCAAGATTAAGGTTAAGAAGGGCAGCAAGCTCTCTATCACTTCTGCTCGCGGTGGTGGTTATGCAATCTCAATTATACCTAACGCATAAGTTTTTGTATTAAGTAATGGAGTATGGGAGGGTTATTCCTCCCATTTCTATCCTCGAAAGGTTAATAAATATTCATATATGGACATGTTTAATTTTTGTTCAAGAGCTGGCAAGGTTGCTCTAGCGTCTACGCTTGTAGTATCTGCGCTCCAAGCACAGCAAACAGCTGTACGAGGTACAGTAGTCGATGCCAAGGGAGAACCAGTTATTGGCGCTACAGTGCGTCTTAAAAACCAATTCAGGTGTCGGTACGGTGACGGACTTTGATGGGAAAGTTCTCACTTAATGCTCCTCGTGGAGCTGTACTTGTTGTAAGCTACATTGGCTATACTACACAAGAAGTACAAGCTGCCGGAGCTCAACACCTCAATGTTATTCTTCAAGAAGATAACAAGAACCTTAAGGAGGTTGTCGTTATCGGTTATGGTTCTCTTCAGAAGAAAGACCTAACTGGTTCTGTAACGAGCATTAGTGACAAGAACTTCCAGAAAGGAGCTATCTCTACACCAAGTGAACTACTTGTAGGTAAAGTAGCAGGTGTACAAATCACATCTAATGGTTCTCCTGGTGCTGGTAGTACCATACGTATCCGTGGAGGAGCATCTCTCAACGCCAGCAATGACCCACTAATCGTCATTGATGGAGTGCCTGTGGATAATAGTGCTGCAAGCGGAGCTCCTAGTGTCCTAAGTACAATCAATCCCTCAGGATATCGCTTCTATGAACGTACTCAAGGACGCATCAGCTACAGCTATCTATGGTAGCCGTGCATCTAATGGTGTCATCATCATTGAGACCAAGAAGGGTAAGATGGGGACAGAATATGCAAAATCAACTTCTCAACAGCCAACTCTCTTGCAGAGGCTAGCCGTCGAGTAAGTATGCTTAATGCAGATGAATTCCGTTCATTTAGTTAAGGCTCGTGGCGATAAGCGTTATATTGATTTACTAGGTTCTGCTAATACAGATTGGCAAGACGAAATTTATCGTCTAGCTTTTTGGTACTGATAATAACCTAAGTATTAGCGGTTCTACTAAGAACATGCCTTACCGTGCTTCAGTTGGACTCTATCATCAAGAAGGGGTACTCAAGACTGACGCTATGCAGCGCTTCAGCCAAAGTTTCTCACTCAATCCTAAATTCTTTGACAACCATCTGAGCGTAGACCTCAATCTTAAGCTTTCACTTACTCGCAATCGTTTCGCAAATAAGGATGCTATTGGAAGTGCAGTAACCTTTGACCCTACACAACCAATCTATGCGAATGGCATGGAAGCTTATGGAGGGTACTTTACTTTCCTAGATGCTAACAATGAGCCTAACATATTGGCTCCCTATAACCCTGTAGCTTTACTTAACCAAAAAAACAAGATATTAGCTCTGTTTTTCCGTTCTCTTGGGAATGTAAAGTTTGACTATAAGCTACACTTCTTCCCTGACCTTAAGCTTAATCTGAACCTTGGTTACGACTATACAGCAGGTAGCGGTCGTAAGTTCGTACCAGCTAATGCTGCTTTTTGAGTGGAGACGCTCACCTATCAATGGTCAAGGAGGTATAAATGAGAGTTATACTCAGCAGAAGCGCAATCTACTCTTAGATTTCTATGCAAACTATAACAAGGAGATTGCTGCTCTGAAGAGCCGTGTAGATTTGATGGCAGGTTATTCGTACCAAGACTGGAAGACATACACTCACAACAAGCCTAGTTACACGGCTGCAGGTGTAATGATTCCCAACACAACACCTATATATGAGAATGAGTATCCTCAGAATACACTCGTATCATACTATACTCGTCTAAACTGGAGCTTACTCGACCGCTATGTATTTACAGCTACAGTACGTACGGACGGTTCTAGTAGATTTAGCAAAGAAAATCGTTGGGGTGTTTTCCCATCACTCGCACTAGCGTGGCGTATCAACCAAGAAGGCTTCCTACGTAACGTAAAAGCACTCAATGACCTGAAGCTACGTTTAGGATATGGTGTTACAGGTCAGCAAGATGGTATTGGCGATTATTCATATATTCCTGGTTATTACCTCAGCTCTAATACTCAGAAATATCAGTTAGGAAATACATTCTATAATATGTATCGTCCTGCGGCTTATGACCAGAATATTAAGTGGGAGCAGACTGATACATATAATGCAGGTCTTGATTTCGGCTTCTTCAACAATCGTCTATCTGGTAGTGTCGATGTTTACTTCAAGAAAACCAAGGACCTACTAAATACAATCCCAGTACCAGCAGGTTCAAACTTTGGTAACCTGATTACTACAAACGTAGGTAACATTGAGAACAAGGGTATTGAATTGACTCTGAATGCTACTCCTATTCAAGGAAATAAATTCTCTTGGGATCTAAGCTACAACCTAACCATCAATCGCACCAAGATTACTAAACTAAACGCAGTAGAAGACCCTAAATATCCAGGTGTACCTACTGGTGGTATCGCTGGTGGTAATGATAACACTATTCAGATTCACTCTGTTGGTTACGAACCATACACATTCTTCGTTTACAAGCAGCTCTACAATGCCGATGGCTCAGCTATTGAAGGCGCTTATGCTGACCTTAATAACGATGGTATCATCAATGAGCGTGACCGTTATCATTACAAGAGTGCTTCACCAAAGGCAATGATGGGTCTATCTACGACATTTACTTACGGTAAATGGAGTTTATCAGGAGCTCTTCGTGCTAGTCTAGGCAACTATATTTATGACAATATCACGAGTGATAAGGCTATCTATGGTTCTATCTTGAGTCCCTAATAATTTGTTAGCAAATGCCCCTCGCACCATTTATAATTCTGCCCGCGAAATCAAGGATGATAAGCAATTGCTATCGGATTTCTACTTGCATAACGCTTCATTCCTCAAGATGGATAATGTCTCTCTGAGCTATGACTTTGGTAAGATTTCTCGTGGTCTCAGCTTAAGAGCTTCAGCCACTGTGCAGAATGTATTTACTCTAAGTAATTATAAGGGAATTGATCCAGAGCGTGGTATTGACAACAATCTCTATCCTATGCCTCGTACCTATTCGCTCAATCTAGCATTCACTCTTTAATTGATGCCGAATTATGAATATTAATATGAATAAGAAAACACTTACGGTACTTGGTCTTGCTATGATGCTTGGTTTAAGTTCTTGCCACGCTGACCTTGACCGCATGCCAACGAATATAACTACAGCCGAAAAAAAGTGTATTCAACACCTGAGGGCATTAAACAGTCTCTTGCAAAGGTATATGGTACTTACGCTATACCAGGTGGAGATGTTCAGGGTCAGAATGAAGACTTTACGGACTTCGTACGTAGCTTCTATAACCTTCAAGAGCTCCCTACAGATGAGGCTATTTGTGCTTGGAATGATAATGGTATCCGTGATTTACACAATATCTCTTGGTCTAGTTCCAATCCTTATGTAAAGGGACTATTCTATCGCTCTACAGTACAAATTAAATTTGCGAATGAGTTCCTTAAGAATACTGCCGGTAAAGCCAATGAGCCTACTATTAAGCAGTATCGTGCTGAAGCTCGTTTCATTAGAGCTTTTCAGAACTGGGTACTCATGGATATCTATGGTAATCCTCCGTTCATCTCTGAAGACCTACCTGTAGGTAGTGTATCTCACGACAGATACAACGTGCAGATTTATTCAAATACATAGAGAGTGAATTAAAAGCGATTGAAGCTGACCTTGCAGAACCTAAAGCCAATGAATATGGTCGTGCAGATAAGGCAGCAGCTTGGGCATTGCTCGCTCGCCTATACCTCAACGCTGAAGTGTATACAGGCACAGCACGTTATGCAGACGCAGCGGCTTACGCAGAGCGTGTAATAACTTCAGGTAAATATTCTTTGGGTTCAGATTATAGCAATCTATTCAAAGCTGATAATGAAACGAGTCCCTGAAACTATCTTTATCAGCAAATTATGATGGTCTTAAAACTCAAGTATTTGGTGGATTAACATTCATCATCAATGCTTCTAGTAATGGAGATGCTGCTAAGGCATTGAACGTTAACTGGGGCATTGGCGGATGGGGAGGTAATCGCGCAACGAAGGAGTTTGCAAAATCTCTTCCCTACTGGAGATAAGCGCATACTCTTTGGTGCTACAACCCCTGAGATTAACGATGTATCTAAATTCGCTGAAGGTTATTGGGTTTATAAGTTCCGTAATGTAACCTCCAAGGGAGAAAATGGTCAGCACTCTACATTTGTGGATACAGATATGCCTCTATTCCGCTTGGCTGAAATGTACCTCATCTATGCAGAAGCTGCTGCTCGTGGTGCTGCCGACAAAACGAAGGGACTTAACTACATTAACTTAGTACGCTCACGTGCTGGCATCTCTCCTCTATCTGCAGATGGACTTACTCCTCGTGAAGTTTTTAAATGAACGTGGACGTGAGCTTTATTGGGAAGGACATCGCCGTACCGACCTTGTTCGCTTCAACCTATTAACGTCTAATAGTTATCTATGGGCTTGGAAGGGTAATGTCATTGGTGGACGTGGCGTCGACAGCAAGTACAACATTTACCCTCTACCTGCTGATGATGTACAAGCCAACACAAACCTCAAACAGCATACAGGTTACTAATCTCTTAATAAATAGTCTAGGATAGGATATAATGACCCTATCCTAGGCAAGTGAATAAAAGATATGAATAAGAAAATTTTTAATCATGCGCTCGATGCTAGCTCTATGCCTAATGACTGGAGCTCTTGCTTCGTGCGACAAAGATGAAGATAAGATTGTTGTTACAGCTTCGTCTCTTGCTACACCTAAGGCTAGTGCGACAACCGTAGCAATTGACCCTGAGCAATTATCATCTACAGCCCTTACTCTCACTTGGGATAAGGTTAATTTCACTCCTAGTAGTATCCTTGCTAAGAATGATATTGTAATTAGTGTTGAAGGCAAGACGCCAATTATAGTTCCAGTTGGAGAGCATGTTAGTTATGATTTCACAGCACAAGCTCTTAACGAAATCTTAATTGAGCAGTTTAAGCTTACACCAGGAAAGGCTACACCTGTATTATTCACAGTACGTACTTATCCAAACAATGGGAACACGCCTGCTCAACCAAGTGGTTCTTCTCTTGCAGTTTCACAGCCTGTAACCGTTACGATTACTCCAGCAGCGGTTGTAACCGAAACGCCTAATTTCTATTTCGTTGGTAAAGGGTCTTGGTCCTATCGAATGGAATATTGGTCACAATGGTTATCCATTCTTTAAGGAAACAGCTGATGCTAAGGAATATACCTACACAGGTTTATTCCAAGCTAATACTGAATTCAAACTTGTAAGCGAAACTGGACTTGGAGATTGGTCTAAGGCTTATGGCTTTCGATGGCACTAAGATTGCTGAGAATAAGGGTGACAACATCAAGAGCATCACTGCAGCAGGTTACTACACAGTAGCTATCAATCCTACTACAGGAAGTATCTCAGTAAAACCTTATGAGCAGGAGCCACTGCAGGCACTTACAATAAGATTAGTGTAATTGGTAGTACTGTTGGCGGCTGGGATGTAGCTAACGATGTTCTCCTCGAGAAATCAAGTTATGACCCTCATATTTGGTTTAAGGGCAATGTAGAACTCAAGACAGGAGAACTCAAGTTCCGTGCAAACCAAAGTTGGGATAAGAACTGGGGAGGACAAAAGAATTCATTCCCTGCTGGTGTATCAAACTCAGGAGATAACATCCAAGTTCTAGCTAAGTACGCTGGTACTTATGATGTATTCTTCAATGACCTAACAGGTCACTATCTCTTCCGTAAGGTTAAGTAATAGCTGACCTTTAACTCGATAAAGCCTCGACTCTATGGTATAAGAGTCGAGGCTTTTCTTTTGTCCCTCTCCGAAACAACCCATAGTTACGAAAAGCAAAATCAGTGAGTACACGTAAGCACTTTTGTGAGTCACGTAAACACTTCAGTGAGTACGTCGTACTCGTTTCAGTAAATACCCCAAACACTTTGGTAGTACGCGTCTAAGTACGTAGCACTTTCTGGAGACTTCAGCTGAAGTCTGTACAGACTACGGCTGAAGTTTGTACAGACTACACGTGTAGTCTGCAAAAAAACTTCGCCGAGTGCTGAACTTTCAGTGCACACACATAGATATTTACTTTGCACTAACTTAAAACTTTTTAGGCTCTTGAAAAAGCATAGATTTCTCTGAAAAAGTAATAAGCAACTCGTTTTATATGTCTTACACTGATACTATCCATATTTATCTCTAATAAATTGCTATCTTTGTGATACAATATATAGCTTAAGATATGAAGTTTACAGTATCTAGTGCTGAACTATACAGCCATCTACAAATAGTTGCTAAGATTATCAGTAACAAGAGCGTTCAAGTAATTCCTGTACTTGACAATATCCTCTTCGAACTAAATGGAGACCACATACAATTAGCGTCTGCCGATTTAGCCAATAGACTTACTACAACTGTTGCTATACAAGGAGAGCCAGCTCATGGTTCATTCATGGTTGCACACCGCCCAATACTTGAGTTCCTTAAGGAGCTTCCTGACCAACCTCTAACTATAGAGGTAAAACCTGAGGCTGGTTATAGTGCTCGCATGGAATACAGCAATGGTCATTTTGAGTTCACTGCACTCAACGCAGATTCTTTCCCTGAAGATATTGACATGACAGAAGAAGCTCATCAGATAAAGCTTGAAGCTTCTCGAATGTTAGCAGGAATAAACGCTACAAAATTTGCAGCTAGTACTGACGAGCGTAGACCAATTATGACGGGCGTCTTGATGGACTTCAAGGAGGACGCACTCTTTTATGTAGCATCCGATGGTCGCTATCTTGTTCGTTATACAGATAATACAGTTAAGCAAAAACTTCACAGCGCAAGTTTGTATTCCCTAGCAACATTTGTTCTCTGCTCAGCGGTTCCCTACTCCCCAAAAGAGGATGGAGAGGTTATGATATCATTTGATGCTAAGCGCATACAAATTACACTTACAGGATACACGCTTACAGCTCGCCTACTAGAGGAAAATTTCCCAAATTATAATTCGGTAATTCCTCCTAGCAGTCCTTATGATGTGACAGTAAACAGAGAAGCTCTTCTCTATGGTAGCCGACGTGTCGCAAGCTGTGCGAGCAAAAGCAAGTAAACTTATTCTTCTGAATATTCAAGACAACAAGCTTAAGCTTCAGTCTAAAGACCCTAGACTTCTCTATTGCTGGAGAAGAAACTATCCCCTGCTCTGTCAGTGAAGCACAGCATAACATCCGCATAGGCTTTGACTCTGAGTTACTCGGGCAAATACTCGGTAGCATGAATGCTCCTGAGGTAACGCTATCTCTTGCAGACCAAACCAGAGCTGGGATAATTCGCCCATCAGAAGAACTTGAAGGAACAGAGACACTATCGCTTCTCATTCCTATTAAACTTCTTAGCGACAACTAACTATGCAACTCTCTCTAGCTAGACCTGCTATTGTATTTCGACCTAGAAACAACAGGCACCTCAATTTCGCTTGATCGCATCATTGAGTTATCTGTAATCAAGATATATCCAGACGGGAGCGAAGAAACTAAGACTCGACGCATCAATCCTGGCATGCATATACCAGAGGCTAGTACAGCCATACATGGCATTACCGATGAGGATGTAAAAGATTGTCCTAGTTTCGCCCAAATTGCTAAAGACCTATTCCGCTGGATAGAAGGATGCGATTTGATAGGATTTAATTCAAATAGATTTGATGTACCTATGCTTGCAGAAGAGTTTCTACGTGCAGGCATTGACCCCAAGTTTAATGAATGTCATCTTGTAGATGTTCAGGTTCTTTTCCATAAGATGGAGCCTCGTAACCTATCTGCAGGGTATAAATTCTATACGGGTAAAATCCTTGAAGACGCCCATTCAGCCGAAGCGGATACAAGAGCGACCTATGAGATTTTGCAAGCTCAGCTAGACCGCTATCCCGAGGATTTAACAAATGACATCATGAGTTTATCTGAGGCATCTTCTTACAGAAAAATGGTTGACTATGCTGGCGTACTAGCTTATAACGACGAAGATGTTATTATCCTCAATATCGGTAAATACAAAGGGCAAGCTCTTCGGTCCGTACTTGAGCATGACCCAGGGTATTATAATTGGGTCATGAGAGGAGATTTCACATTAGATACAAAGAAGTGGTTTACACGTATCTATAATGAAATGAAGCAATAAATCCAGATAGAATGAGTAGCTTGAACGGCAAACATATAGTACTAGGAATAACGGGAAGCATCGCTGCATATAAAGCAGCGGTGCTTACTCGCTTATTTATCAAAAAGGGTGCAGAGGTACAAATCGTCATCACCCCTGCAGGTAAGGAATTCATTACACCTATCACCCTATCAGCCCCTAACAAGTAAGCCTGTCATCAGCGAATTTTTTTCTCTGGGAAAGACGGCACATGGAATAGCCATGTGGACATCGGTCTTTTGGGCAGACTTGATGCTCATCGCACCCAGCCACGGCATCTACTATCGGCAAGATGGCTCATGGGATAGCCGACAATATGCTATTGACAACTTATCTCTCGATGAAGGCTCCCGTATTCATAGCTCCAGCAATGGACCTTGATATGTACAAGCATCCTACTACGACAGATAACTTAGCCTTACTAGAGCAACGAGGGAAATCATATTATCGAAGCTCAATCAGGCTTCCTTGCAAGTCATCTTGAAGGTAAAGGGCGCATGGAAGAGCCTGAAGAAATTGTACGACAAGTAGAAGAATTCTTTGACAAGCAGCAAAAGCTAAAGGGTAAGCACGTGCTCATCACAGCTGGTCCTACTCATGAAAGCAATAGACCCAGTACGTTTTATTGGGAATCACTCTACAGGTCGCATGGGTATTGCCCTTGCTGAGGCTTATGCACGCAAAGGAGCTAGCGTAACACTTGTGCTAGGTCCGTCAAGCTTAAAAAGCAGATGCAGATAATGTCAAGACAATAAATGTTACCTCTGCTCTAGAAATGCTAGAGGCTACTCAAGAACATATTGCCACTACTGATATTGCTATTTTCACCGCTGCTGTTGCCGATTATCGTCCTAAGCTCCAATACAAGGAAAAGATAAAACGAGAAGAAGGCGATAGCTTAGAACTAGTTTTAGAGAAGAACCCAGACATCGCAGAGACAATGGGCAAACAGAAGAAAGAGCATCAATACTTTGCTTGCTTTGCCCTGGAAACAAATAGTGGTGAAGAAGAAGCCCTGCGCAAGATGAAAGCCAAGGGCATGAATGCTTGTATCTTAAACTCTCTAACCAATCAAGGAGCTGGATTTGGACACCCTACCAACAAGATTAGTATTTACAGTACTAATCAAGCACCTTACCACAGTGAACTAAAGAGTAAAAGCACTTATCGCCGAAGATATTATTAAGTACATAGCTCAAGATTATGCTTAACACCCTTATCGTACGAAATTTTGTCTTAATAGATAAACTTGTCCTTGACTTTAAATCTGGATTTACAGCAATAACAGGTGAGACGGGGGCAGGTAAAAGTATTTTGCTCGGTGCTATTGGTCTTCTTATGGGACAGAGAGCCGATAGTTCAAGCGTACGACCAGGGAGCGATAAAGTGTATCATAGAAGCTCATTTTCGATAGTATCAATAACGCTATCCTTAAGATACTTGAGGAAGAAGATATTGATATCGACAATGATGAACTTATTATTCGTCGAGAAATATCGACCCGAGGGAAAAGCCGTGCTTTTTGTCAATGATACACCGACTTCACTCACGACATTGAAAGGCGCTAAGTGAACATCTAATTGATATTCACTCTCAGCACAAGAATTTACTTCTTGGAGATGCTCATTTCAGCTCTCTGTCCTTGATTTGTACGACAATCTCACCCCCTTCTAAATCAATATACGACCTGCTACAACGAGTATAAGTCAATAGCCAAAAGCTCTTGATGCTGCCAAAGAAGCTGCTATAGAATTAGCCAAAGAAGAGGATTACTTAAGTTTCCAGTACAATCAACTAGAAGAAGCTCACCTTCGAAAAGGAGAACTTAAATCTATCGAGGACGAAGGACACATGCTTAGTCACGCTTTAGATATTAAAAGCGGCCTTGATAGAGCGCATTCTGCTCTTGATAACGATGAGCAAGGGACTATCCAAACGATAACAACGGCAATTGATAGTCTGAACACTATCCAACGTTATTATTCAGAAGCTGAGCATTTAATTGACAGGCTCAAAAGTCTTAAAATAGATATTCGTGATATCTCGGCTACACTAGAACAAGAACAAGAGCGTATCGAGTACGATCCCTGAACGTCTACAAGTCGTTGAACAAAGATTAGACCTACTCAATAGTCTACTCTCTAAACATGGCGTTCAAACTATTGAAGAACTGATTGATGTACGTGACCAAATAGCTTCTAGACTAGAGAGTATCAATTCCTCTGATGAGCATATAAAGGAACTTGAAAATCGCTTAGAGCTTGTACACGAGCAAACAAAAAAACTAGCAGACGAACTGCACGAGAAACGCATGCGTGCAGCTCAAGCTATCGAAAGCTCTCTTATTGCCCAAGTCAAAGAATTAGGAATACCATACCTGCAGTTTCATATTGACATTCAGAAAAAGCAATAATCTGAATACAACAGGTTGCACATTAGTGACATATCTATTTTTCAGCAAACAAAGATATTGAGCCAGAACCTGTCGCAGACATTGCTTCCGGAGGTGAAATCTCACGTCTGATGCTCAGCATTAAGTCACTAATAGCTGATAGGCGTAGTCTTCCGACGATTATTTTTGACGAAATTGATACCGGTGTATCTGGGGATATAGCCGATAAGATTGGTACAATACTACAATCTATGGGTGAAAGTATGCAGGTGATGGCTGTTACTCACCTACCTCAAATAGCCGCAGCAGGAGGACACCATATTTATATATACAAAGAGCATGGCGAAGATAGTACACTTAGCCATATCAAATACTTAGAGCTAGCTGAGCGTATTGAAGAAATAGCTCGTATGCAAAGCGGTAATAATCTAAACAGTATTACACGTGCAGCAGCTCAAGAATTACTTACTAAGAATCATAACAAACAACCTAGATGAGTCGAAATAAATTAATATACGGCACACACTCTATCCTTGAAGCACTTGATGCTGGGAAAGAAATTGATAAAATCTTCATTAGAAGAGGTCTTAAGACTGATGAAACTCAGCAGGTAGCACGTATTGCTCGCGAGCGTGTAATCCCAATGCAATATGTTCCTTCTGAAAAGCTGGATAGGCTTACGACTAAGAATCACCAAGGAATAGTTGCCTTTATAGCTGAAATTGAATATACTTCACTAGAACAACTTATCCCAATCATATACGAAGAAGGTCGTACGCCATTCTTTGTTATCTTGGACGGTATTACAGACGTGCGAAACTTTGGAGCAATTGCGCGTACCGCAGAATGTACAGGAGTAGATGCCATCATCATACCCGATAAAGGTAGTGTGAGCGTCACTGGAGATGCGATTAAAACTTCAGCAGGAGCACTACACCGAGTAGCCGTTTGTAGAGTTAGCTCTATCTCGCACACGATTAGAATGCTTCAAGATAATGGCATAAAGGTTGTGACTGCAAGTGAAAAAGCAAGTACAACCTATACAGAAGAAAGCTTACAATACCCTTGTGCCATTGTGATGGGTAGCGAAGAGGTGGGACCTAGTGAAGATACCATTCGTCTATCAGACAGCCTCATTCGTATTCCCCAAGTAGGAAGCATTGGTTCTCTTAATGTATCAGTTGCCGCAGGAGTTATTCTCTACGAATGCTTGCGACAAAATAGCTAAACTATGCGTATTAAGCTCTATGCCGACAATCCCAATTATAGAGATGTCAAACTCATTGTAGATGCACTCCGCTCAGGGGAAGTAGTTATTTGTCCCCACAAGTAGCGGTTATACTTATATTTGTGATGCCTTGCAGACTAGAGCTGTAGAAACTCTCTGCAAAATCAAACGTATAGACCCCCAAAAAAAGGCGCTTTCTTTGCTCTTCAAGGATATGAGCCAATTATCGGAGTACTGCAAGCTCTCTGACGATGCATTCAAGTTTATCCGAGAGCACACGGGCGAGTTTACTTTTATCTTACCTCCAGCATCTACACTACCTAAAATCTTTAAGCATCGCAAAGAGGTTGGCGCTAGACTTGATGAAAATCCTATTTGCAAACTTATTGTTTCAGAGTTAGGCAATCCTCTCATCACCTCTTCACTTCCGATAGAAGATGAAGACCCTGAGTATGCAACAGACCCAGAGCTTGTTGAAGAACGGTTTGGCTGGGAAGTAAGCCTAATCTTAGACAATGGGATTTGTGGTAATGGTCCTACTACAATCATTGATTGTACCAAGGAACCATTTGAGATTGTCAGACAAGGGCAAGGGCTTATCTAATCTATAACCCATACAGATAAATTTCATAATGTACGATATAAATAAAGTGCGCGAAAGATTTTTCCCTATTCTAGGGTCGCACTATACACAAGAAGCCCCTTATCTATCTTGATAATGGGAGCTACTACACAAAAAGCTCAATACTGTACTCGATGCTATGCAACGAGTATATACGGAGCATAATGCAAACGTTCACAGAGGAGTACACACACTCAGTAGAGAAGCGACAGAACTACATGAAGCCTCAAGACTACGTGTAGCACGCTTCATCAATGCTCCTAGTGAAAAAGCAAATTATCTTCACACGAGGAACGACTGAAAGTATTAACCTTGTTGCTACATGCTTCGGAGAACAATTTCTTTCTTCCGGAGACGAAGTCGTTATTAGTGCTATGGAGCATCATGCCAACATTGTTCCTTGGCAAAATGATTTGCGCTCGTAAAGGAGCCAAGTTACGTGTTATTGAACTTACAGAGCAAAGCGAACTGAAACATCGAACACTTCTTAGGGTCTACTTAACGAACGCACTAAGATTGTTGCAATTAGCCATGTAAGCAATGTACTAGGAACGGTTAATCCTGTAGAAGAAATTATTAAACATGCTCATGATAGAGATATTCCAGTTCTCGTTGATGGGAGCACAAGCGATTGCTCACACAAAGGTTGATGTTCAAAAAGCTAGAAGCAGACTTCTATGTATTTAGCGGACATAAGATATATGGACCAACGGGAATAGGTGTTCTTTATGGTAGAGAAGATCTTTTAGAAGCTATGCCTCCCTATATGGGCGGAGGAGAAATGATTGCTAAGGTTACATTCGAAGAAACGACTTACAACGAGTTACCTTACAAATATGAAGCAGGAACACCCGATTACGTTGGAACAGTTGGACTTTGCAGCTGCTCTTGATTATGTAGAGTCTATTGGGCTAGAAGATATTGCTAAGCACGAAGAAGACCTACTCCATTATGCTAGTGAACGTTTAATTCAAGAATTTCCCAAAGCTTATATACTTGGGAATTCAAAGAATAAAGCTGGAGTACTGTCATTTGGCATCGGCAACATACACGCTTTCGACCTTGGGACATTACTTGACCAACTAGGTATTGCTATACGTACTGGGCACCATTGTGCTGAACCTTTGCTTAATTATTATGGCTATACATCTATAGCTAGAGCATCTTTTGCTCTCTATAATACCCGTGAGGAAGTAGATAAATTTATTGAAGCCTTTACACCGAATAAATGCAATGCTTGAACCATGATTTCAATAGAAGAATTATATCAAATATATCTCCAGCATCCTATAATCTGTACGGATAGTCGCAAGATAACTAAGCAATGTTTATTTTTTTGCCTTATCTGGAGAACGCTTTGATGGTAATCAATTTGCACTCTCTGCCATCGAACAAGGCGCAGCTTATGCTATTGTTGATAGCGAAGATTTACCTGAGCATCCTCAGTTATTGCATGTAGAGGACACCTTGCTTGCATTGCAAGAGCTTGCTGCTCTTCATCGTGCCACACTCTCTAAACCAGTCATTGCCATAACGGGGACAAATGGCAAGACTACAACGAAAGAGTTAGTAGCCCAAGTTCTCTCATCGACTTTCAATATTCTCTATACTGAAGGTAATCTGAATAACCATATCGGTGTACCTCTCACTCTACTCAGACTCAAAGATGAGCATGATTTTTGCAATCATTGAAATGGGAGCAAGCAAACCCGGAGATATTGATGACCTTTGCCAAATAGCGCAACCTAATTATGGGATTATTACGAATATCGGAGAAGCTCATCTAGAAGGCTTTTCAGAGCATCATCGGTGTAGAGCGTACCAAGGGAGAGCTTTATGCTTGGCTGAAAGAACATGACGGCAAGATTATACGCAAAGAAGACGATGAACGACTTGCTCGTCTAGGAAAAAGGAATACCTTCTGTGACCTATGGTCAAAGCTCTGATGCAGTAATACAGGGAAAACTATCCGAGCAAAATGGTATGTTTTCTTGCCTTCCAATGGTCTGCCCCTGCAATTAACATCGGTATACAAGAGCAAACTACTCAACTAGTAGGAGCTTATAATCTTGATAATGCCCTAGCAGCAATATCTCTAGGTCTATTCTTTGGAATAGAACCTAGTAAGATAGTTGAATCTATCGCAGCATATAAGCCACAAAATAGTCGTTCCCAGTTTATTCTGACAAAGCTCAATAACAAGCTAATCGCTGATGCCTATAACGCTAATCCTAGCAGTATGCGTTCAGCCATTACTAACTTTCAGCAGTTATCGACTGAACTTAGAAAGACACTCATACTTGGGGATATGAACGAACTTGGAGCTTCTAGTGAAGACGCCCACCACTCTATCTTCAATGACCTTATTGAGCCTATGCTCTCCGAGAACTGTCGGGTTATACTTTGTGGACCAATATGGACCAAGCTCCTCTCAAGTGATACACGAGTTACACTCTATGCTAGTGCGTCAGAACTGCATGATGCTCTATCTTTAGAGCCTATAACCGATGCATTCATCTTACTTAAGGGTTCGCATGGTATTCAGTTGGAGAAAATCATCAATGATTTGTAATGAGTGGAAATAATCACTTAACCCAAGAACTAAAAACAAGAACAAGGGCTAAACTTAAGTCCAATACAATTGCTTGCCTCTAGATTAGTGGAACTAACTAATCTAGAGCTTGTCTGCTCGTATAGAGCACGAGCTAGAAGACAATCCCGCTCTTGAAGAAGGGAGTTCGGAAGAGAAACTAAAAGACGAGACGTCTGAAGATAGTTCAAACGACGAAGACCAAGATTGGGAGCTTGGCGAGTACGCTTCCGAAGATGACATACCCTCCTATAAGCTACAAGAGCTACAAGAACGCCAAAGCTTTTAGGGAAGAAATCCCCTTTGCATCATTTCAGCCCTCTCTAGACAGCCTATTACTTGACCAGCTATTCATGGAGGGTTTAAGAGATGAAGACGAAGATTTAGCCCGTTATATCATTGGGAATATCTCTGCAGATGGTTATCTCACGCGAGACGCTCAAGACCTACAAGATGACCTTATTTTCAAATTAGGGATAGATGTTTCCCTTGAAAAGATAGAGCAACTTATTGCTCAAATCAAGACACTAGACCCCTGCAGGGATAGGAGCTAAAGATTTACAAGAATGTCTTCTACTCCAAATAGAGAGGCTTAGCACCAATGAGCATGATGATTGGACAAAAATGCCAAGCTAATGCTAACTCAATACTATAATGATTTCAAAGCTAAAGAATTACGAAGCTCTTTGTCGTCATATAGGTATTAGCCGAGAAGAATTATCCGACTTGTATGCACACATTGCTCATCTCAATCCCAAACCAGGCTCTAGTCTTGGAGATGAAGGAAGTGATAAAATGATGCACTATCGTCCAGACTTTATTATACATGAAGAAGATGATGGTGAACTCTCTCTATCCATTGTAGGTGAACAAGAAATTCGCCCCTTAAGACTTAATCGAGATGTATCAGGAGATGCTTGAAGATAGTCTTACAGAGTCTAATCTTCGCAAACAGAAAGAAACACATAACTTTCTTAAGCACAAGATTAGTCAAGCACAATGGTTTATTGAAGCGCTATCTATGCGACAAAATACACTCCGAAAGACCATGCTTGCTATCATGAAGAGACAGGATAATTTCCTTCGTAGTGGTGATGTTCTTGATCTCAAACCCATGATACTTAAAGATATTGCCGATGCTACAGGGTTAGATATTAGTACAATTAGTCGCGTTAGCAACAGCAAGAGTGTCCAAACAGATTACGGCGTATATCCCATAAAATACTTTTTCGGGGACGGTATGATTTCTTCTAGTGGAGAGGAAGTTAGTACTCGAGCAATAAAACAAAAAGCTTAGCGAACTTATTACTCAAGAAGACAAGCAGAAGCCACTCACTGATGAAGAGCTTGCATCAAAACTATCGGACGAGGGTTACAGCCTTGCTAGACGTACAATCGCTAAATACCGAGAAGCACTAGGTATTCCGATAGCTCGCCTTCGCAGAAACATCTAAAGTAATAATACTTCTGAGGTATTCCCCTTTGTAGGAGTATCCATTAGCTAGAGTTGTATGGTCCTAAGTAATCACAACAGAGACCATGCAACTCTTTTTATTTCTGTATCCGAATGTTTCTAGATAGACGAACGAAAAAAACAGACAATGCCTTTCCTATTCTCAAAAACCTCGGCGAAGTCTGTACAAACCACACGTGTAGTCTGCACAAACTTCAGCCGTAGTTTGTACAGACTTCAGCTGAAGTTTGCAGAATAATAAGCGAGAACTCTTTTTATTCGCTAAGCTCAGGATTTAAGCAACTTAAATATAGAAGAAGTGTGCCCCAAATTAACTTTGTGGCACACTTCTTTTTCATCTAAAACTTAAAGAGTCTTCGTCTTAATTGAGCCT